>ERZ778510.2-NODE-2-length-254459-cov-89.103587_pt1 | contig 254459 bp, 203 predicted proteins | sample MGYA00510348_ERZ778510 | MGnify/ENA primary metagenome ERZ778510 (study PRJEB29527, sample SAMN07138969) | mouse gut metagenome | material: feces | host: mouse | place: China:Nanjing | collected 2016-01-25 ... | reverse complement strand
CTTTTCTTTGCGCCGTAAATCGACTATAAGAAGCTGTTCTTGCTTCTTATAGTATTATAATATGCATAAAAAATAAAATAGGTTTTCTGAAGCATAGAAAAATGATATATATGCACAAAAAAACATCTCTCTAAAATTTTTATTTAGAAAGATGTCTTTTTGTTATTTCAATCAATTGTGCGTAAGCGCTCCACAATGCTCTGCCGCTCCAGATTCTTGAAACACAAATATGGAATCACAAGTGCAATCACAATTAGTACCGGCGTGCAGCAAACGAGTGGAAGCAGGGTAAATGGAAAGTAGAATATCCATCGGCTGCAGTCACCATCACACGCAAAATGACACCGACTGTCAACACACTCAAAATATAGGCGGCAAACAGAGTTATTCCCGCATAATATAGCCCCTCAAAAGTCAGCATTTGCCGCAATTGACGTTTGGTCATGCCAACACTCTGAATCATAGCAAATTCTTGTCTTCGCGCAATAATTGCTGTCACCATACTGTTTATAAAATTCAATACACCAACAAGTGCAATAATAACACTAATTGCATACCCCATCACAGCCGAAGCGCGCGTCTGCGTCTCATATTGTTCTATCATTGTCTGTCGGGATACCACGTTCATTCCAATTGCATCCTCCTGCTGATATTCCAAGAGCAGTTTCCGCGCAGCCTCCATTGCTTCATCTGTGACATTAATATAGAATTTCCGCAGATTGCTATCCTGCCACAACTCCGTAAAAACATCTGCTGGCAATACAAGCGGAAGGTCAAAAACTAACGAGTCCTGCCCTGACACCATCGGGTTCAACGGTTTTAAAACTGCCATCACTTCAAATTTACGACCTGCAAGAGAAATCTTCTCACTTACAGATTGTGCCGGAATCACACCACCTGGCATGACAGAAGGACCGATAACCAGACAATACTGTCCTGTTGCAAACAGCTCTGCATCAAAGTCACCGTCAAGAAGATAGCTATTGCTGGCTGCTGCATCCAGAATCAGCCCATCTGCTCCATATATGGTATACATGCACTCCTCACCGCTCACTGCCGCGTCAAATCCTGCTTTCCATTCTGGAAAAGAAGGGTCATGAGATGCAAAATCCGCCAGCCGTTCTTCGTTGTAAAAATCCGTCAAATTGCGCTTTGTCTGCTCGCTCAATAGTAGCGGCTCCTGCCTGGAATAAAGCCGTCCTGTCGCCTCAACTGCACTGGATTCTCCCAGTCCCATAATCTCTGCAAGCATTGTGTCACTGATGGTTTTGCTTGCTGGGTCATAAAAACTGGAAACATTGTTTGTCGCATCGTCAATCTCATAATCTGCCACTGTCAAATCCATCAGATATTTTTCCACATCAAAACTGACATTCTTTGCATAGAAATAGCTCATCAGCACAAGCCCCAGCGTCAGAGAACAGATAACTAAAACCGTCCGCCTCCGACTGCGCCATAAATTTGTCCACGCCATACTTTGCAGAGAAGCACCATTTTTTGACTTCTTTTTCTTTTTATGATAAGCAATATCACTGTCTGTGTAGCGCAACGCTTCAATAGGTGAAACTTTTCCAGCCAATCGCGCAGGCAGCATGCAGGAAATCAACACTGTAATATAAGAGAACAACGCAGAACCGACAAAAATCACAGGGTTTGCGGAGACAAGCACCTTCATATCCTTCATGGGAATCAATACTGGAACCAATAGAACTCCAAGCAGATATCCCACCACAAGTCCTATCGGAATACCAATCATACTAAGCCGGTTCCCCTGCCCATAAATCAGTTTTTTCAACTGCTTTTTGGTGGTTCCGAGTGTCTTTAATTTTCCATAAAACTGAATATCCGCGGCGACTGAAATCTGAAAAATATTATAGATAATCAAGTACCCTGCCAGAAACACTAGCATCATACCGCCATACATTGGTAAATTTTCCACAAAGATACTGCTTTGTACCTCTGGCGTATACGCAAGATTTGTTTCAAATGACAGTTCCATTAAACCGCTTTCGCGAAGAACTTTCTGTATCTTTGCGTCGATATTTTTCGTGTCCGAAAACGTAATGCCCATCATGCGCAATCCCAACACCTGTTCTTCTGACGACGCAGGCGCATTTTCACAAGCTTCCAGCGCAAACTGCTCACTCACCCATGCCATGCTCGCATAATAGGAAAGATTGCCTTCCCACCAACCACATAAGGTAAAGGTATCAGAACCATTTTCCTGTTCAAGTGTGACAGACTGTCCCAACTCCAACGAAATCCCCAGTCGCTCAAGCGTCAATGTATCCAGTGCAATCTCGTTCTTTTGCTGTGGCATTTTACCCGTTGTAGGATACGCAAAACCATCTTTTGCGTACTGATCACTGCCGTAGCGAATTTCTACTTGACGCCCTGCAAGGCATTGGTTCTGGGCAACACCCAACACAATTGACTTGCCAAAATGTACAATGTCTGGATGTTTAGAGAGCTGTGTAATTTGCTCATCTGTAATCTGTTTCGTACTTGTGTGCGCTTTTGTGCCAAACTGACGCAGATACATCTCTGTCATATTTCTCTCCATACTCTGCGCTAGTGTAAACAAAGTCGTAAACATCATTGTTGTCAACACAATTGCAAGTACCGCCACCAGATTGCGCCCCTTGTTTTGCCGAAAACTGCGCTGTGACAAAATACGAATCACATTCGTCTGATTTTTCCTATCACGTTTCATACATCCGCCCTGCCTTCCTGAGCACTTGCAACTTTCCCTTCCTCGATTCGTATACAACGGTCCGCTTGCTTTGCAATTTCAGGGTTGTGTGTTATCATAACAATCGTCTGATGAAATTTTTGACTTGTAATTCGCAACAACTCGATAACCTCATTACTCGTCTTACTATCTAAATTCCCAGTCGGTTCGTCAGCAAGAATAATCGCTGGTTTGCTCGCCAGCGCGCGGGCAATTGAGACGCGCTGTTGCTGTCCTCCAGAAAGTGTGTTTGGCATATTGTTAAGCTTCTTTTCCAGCCCCAGAGGTTCCACAACCTCTTATATAAAGCGCTCATCTGGCTTCTTGTTATCCAACTGAATTGGCATAATAATATTCTCATAAACATTTAGAATCGGCACCAAGTTATAATTCTGGAAAACAAAACCAATACGCTGCCTGCGAAATACCGTTAAATCCTCGTCTGAAAGCTTGCCCAGCTCAAACTTATCGACTCGCACGCTGCCCGAAGTCGGTCGATCCAAACCTCCTAGCATATTGAGCAGCGTCGATTTTCCGCTGCCAGAAGTTCCGATAATTGCGACAAACTCTCCTTGCTCCACAGAAATATTTACGTCATCTAATGCGTTGACAATATTCGGTCCGCTGCCATATTGCTTTGTCAAATGTGTCGTGCTTAAAATACTCATTTTGCTTCCTCCTTACCTTCTTGGAGTCTAATACAAAACCCCTATAATGAACTTGTTAAGCTCATTATAGGGGTTTTGTGGATAGGCACAATGCAAAATGTAAAAACTAATATCTACGAGGTAAAACCTAAATATTTTTCATCATTAATTTTCGGTGCACTTCATGGCATCGGAATCACTATCTTAAGCGTAAACTTCCCTTGCTCCTCCCTGACACTGCACTGTCCTGCATATTTCTGAACGGCATTTCTTATATTGGAAATTCCAAAACCATGCGCAAATGTATCCTCTTTTGTCGTCTTATTTTTCCTTGCGTTGTCTGACAAAATCTGTCTCTGCCCATCACCCACCTGTGTAGTATTGTTCTCTATCAAAATCACCAACATATCTCGCACGCGGTCCGCTTTTACAGTAATCAATCGCTCCTGTACTGACAGCTTCTCGCTTGCCTCAATCGCGTTATCAAGCGCATTTCCAAAGATAGTGCTGATATCCAGCGGCTCGATAAAAGCACCGTCCGCAAAAGAAATTACGGCGGCAAAATCAATCTGCCGCTCTTGCGCTATCCGTGCCTTGTCACGAATAATGATATCAAGATATTCATTTCCTGTCTGGTAATAATTTTCATACTCCTGAATCTGGCTTTGTAAGTCCTGAATAGAACTTTGTACCTCTTGCTCGTTTCCTACCTGCGCCTGCAATACCAACAAATGATTCTTTAAATCATGATAGACACTGCGCACCCGTTCCTCGTCGCTAATTCTATCTCTGTAATACGCCTGCTTCATCTCAAGTTCCTGCGCATAATATGCTATCTGCACAGAATTGCAAATATAGGCAGCAAGATAAATACATCCAAAACTAGACACAATAGACGCTGCGCAAATCGGATAGACAATTAATATATTTTCTGGCATAAAAAGAAGAATTGTCGCAATCGCCACAAAGGGCGCGAGCATCAGGACATCCACAATCATCCACATCTTCACTGTCAGGCTTGATGTAATCTGACGCAGATACTTCCGCAGAAACCACCACGCTACAATCCAAAACAACAGCCTTGCCAGCAGGGAAAGCATGTGAATACCTGTGCTTGCCAGATACTGCTCATAGGTCCATCCATCGTCCATTGGACTGACTGGCGCCTTTGTTAATGTAAAGAAAATTTTTTTGCCGGTTTCTTCCATTAGATAATTGACCGCAATCATCACTGGACAAAAGACCAACACAGCAGTCACCTTTTCAATCATGTGTCCTGCATGAAAGACAAAAATATAGAGAAAAAATCCTGCCATTGTCCCAATCAAACCATATGGGTCATTTGAATATATCACAACTGTTGAGAGAACAGCAATCGCACAGATCCCTATCACCCGCAAAAGCCAATTTTTCCGCATTGGAAGAAAATTGCAAATCATACACAGAAAAACAAACACATATCCATAAGCCAATATATCACTACAAATCTCCATAAATTGTATCACAGCAAATCTCCCCAGTACTCCGCAAGCTGTTCCATAAACTGTTTGCGCTTTGGCTGGCTGATTGGAAGGATCTCTCCTGTAATCAGTGTAAGCTCTAACTTATTGACACCCTTCACAAAGAATAAATTTACAATATAACTGGTGTGACAGCGCACAAATCCATGTGCCACCAATTCTTGTTCCATTTCTTTCATACTCTTATAACAAATAATATTCTCCTGATCCGTATGCAAAAGCAAATTGCGGTTAAACGTTTCCACATATCGCAGCGTATGCAAAAATATCTTATACTTTCCAGAATCATTCGCAACCACTATTGCAGGGCTATCATTTTTTTGGTTGCGCTTGCACCACTGATCCATTTCCGCTTTTAGGCGAACATAACGAATTGGCTTAATAATATAATTTGCCGCCTGATATTTATAGCCTTCCAATGCACATTGTGTCAGCGTTGTCAAAAAGATAATGCCTACTTTTTCATCTATCTGCCGAATCCGCTCCGCAGTGCGCAGTCCATTTATCAACTTCATCTGAATGTCAAGAAAAATCAGGTCAATCGTTGTGTCATAGCTTTCTATCAGCTCCATGCCGTCGTAAAAAGCAGATACTTTGATTTCTCCACCTGTCTCAATGGCGTATTGATTCAATAAACCTGTCAGATATGTGACAAAATCCTTCTCATCATCACAGATTGCTATATGTAACATGTTATTGCTCTCCATCTATCAAAGTAAAATCAAATCTTTATAAGGGAGAAATAAGTTCTGTCATAAACAGTATCATTTCCTGTCCATTTCCCCACACCTGTTCCAAAAAATCAAACGCGTTTTCCAACTGCCGTTGCACTTCCTCCACATGGCTTTGATGTCTTTTTACCTGCGTGTCAAATCGTTTCTTTATCAGTGGTTATCCATCTTTTCCTCCTTTCATTCTAAACCTATCATCCCAATTATAAAGCATCTAAAACATATGTACGCATTATAGTGCATGAACATACATTTGTCAAGAATTGGAGTTCACTCAAACTTTTTACATCTGTTCTTCTCTTCAATGCAACTCGTGAAAATATTGCTTTTTTCAAGAGTAAACTGCAAATGAGAGCATAAAAACCAAGAACACTGCTATAAAAATAAGTTCGTGGTGACATTTTTCACAGAACGCGCTATAATAATAAAACATGGATTAAATGTAAAAGGAGAATTGATTATGCATGTTTTTCAACCAATTCCAGTAGATGAACTGGAACTAAATCCCTTTGAGTCAATTGGAAAAGATTGGGCACTGGTATCTGCCGGCACCAAGCAGAAGGCGAACACCATGACTGTGAGCTGGGGCGGCATCGGTGTACTATGGGGAAAAAATGTTGCCTTCCTCTTTATTCGGGACTCAAGATACACCAAAGAATTTCTTGATACCGGAGAGTTTTTCTCTGTATCCTTTATGGGAAAAGAGTACAAGGAAGCGCTAAATTATTGCGGTTCTCATTCTGGCCGCAATTCTGACAAGGTTGCGGAAGCCGGACTCACATGGAATTATAAGCTCTCCATTCCATTCATTGATGAGGGAAGTTTTGTGCTTTTGTGCCATAAACTAGCCGCCGTTCGGCTAACAGAGGAAACTTTCCTCTCACCGGAGATTTCCAAATGGTACAAAGATGGCGACCTGCACACAATGTATGTCGGCGAGATCATTGAGCTAATGGCACGCTAATTGAGTATGGGAAAGTTATTCCTTTTGCTGCCCGTGTACAAAGAAAAGTAAACCGATAGACAACACTATAAAAACCACACACCACACAGGAGTTATCAAAAACACGGTCCATTCTGTAAATCCAGATGCTATAAAAATAAAAAGATTTGCAGACATATGCATCAGAACCGGTGCAGCAAAACAGCCGATGTAAGTATAGCAGGCTGCCATCAGCATTCCCATAGCCGTTCCATATAAAAACTGCGGCAAATTTGCATGAAAGAGTCCAAACAAAAGCGCTGAGAAAAAAACTGCTATTTTCGTACTGTAAAATTTTCTAATGCGGTTGTATAAGACTCCGCGAAATACAATCTCCTCCACAAGTGGGGAGACAATACCATACAGTACAATTCCAATCCCAATTGGCACAGAATATTGTATGGCTTCCACTGCCTCATACCGTTCAGAGCCAAATACATTTTTGCCAGAAGCGGACAGTTCTGTTATCAGCTCAATCCCTATATTGAACGCCAGTGAGGCAGTGATGCCAAGAAGGGCGCACAACGCCAGACGAAGTGCTTTGTGCGCAGTCTTTTTTTCAAAAAAATCCATCTTTAAAAACCGAAAAAATTGTATCAATACGCCTTTATCAATATCTACCTCTCCGGTTGTACTTGCCTCAATAAGAAAATCATTTAGTAAAAAACCGACTCCCATCAAGCTTGCTGCACCGTTTACCACAGCGCTAAGCGGTAGCGAATTACGCTCCACCCAACCAGCAATTCCTGTGATAGGAAGTGCTGGAATCGCAATCGCAAGAAAGAACATTGCGACGGTTTTCACTAACATATACATGACAAACGGTCTTACAATATATGCCAATTTCTGTAACAGTGTTGTCCGTTTTGGTGTTCTTTTTATCTGTCTTTTCACATTTTTTGTGCTCATCAAACTCTCCATTCATTTCAAGGAATTATATCGATAGTTCCTAATGAACTGTTCAGAAATAGCCAAGTCAAGATGTATAAGTTATTGTTGAACAGTTCCTAAAGTCAACATAGCAGACAGCAACTCCACAGAATTAACCGTAAAATCTGCGCCTGCCTGTTCAAGTTCTCCTTCTGACGCATATCCAAAAGACACTCCTACAGAAGTAATACCTTGTGCTTTTGCGCCCTCAATGTCAAACTTTCGATCACCCACCATCACAACAGTATCTTTTTTCTCAGAAGGTATCATTTCAGCCGAAACCATCTGCCGCAGCGCCTCCTCGACAACCTCTTCTTTTCTGCTGCGCGTTCCATCCATATTACTTCCGACAACGAAGTCAAAATACTTTCTGATATCAAAATAATCCAATATCTGTTCTACAAACAGCGTCGGTTTGCTTGACGCAATTGCCAATATTTTTCCTTTCCTCTTTAATTCTGCTAACATTTCTGAAATCCCAGGATAGATTTCATTTTCATAAATTCCCTGCTGCGCAAATCGCTCACGATATTTAGCGATTGCCACAGCAATCTGTTCCTCATTCAAACCATAAAACTCCCGAAAACTATCTGCCAATGGTGGTCCGATAAAAGGTTCTAATCTGTCAAGAGAAGGTTCATCGATACCAAGCGCGTACAGTGCATACTGTACAGAACGTGTAATTCCAATCTTCGGATCTGTCAAAGTGCCATCCAAGTCAAATAAAATATATTTAAACATAAATCTCCTCCTGCAAAGAAAAGGAATACAAATATCGTTCCTTCACTCGCTTACCAGTAATCTGCTCAAGCGCTTTCTGATAATAATCAAGCTGATTCTTATAACGCTGAATCAACTCCTCCTTACAACTTACCTTATCCGTCTTGTAATCCGCAAGCACTATTTCCTCATTCTCATAGAAAAATACATCAATCACACCCTGAATCAGTATGGTCTCCGTAGGTGGAAAATCTGGTTTTAACTGGTCTGCACTAATTCCAAGCACAAAGGGCTGTTCCTTAAAAAGTTCATTGCGCGCATTTGCCGCTATCATACGCTTTGCCAAGCTAGACTGAAAAAAGTTTCTAATTCTATTAATGCCGACACAAGCAAGCTCATCCGCAGTAACCGTACCCTCAGCAATCCATTGTGTCTGCTCGCTCTTTAAGATTGCATAGAGCTGCTTCTTGTCTGTGTTCAGCTTTTCTGAAAAGGACAATAATTCCATAATCTTGTGTACTGCTGTACCATATTGGATTCCTGACAATGCTTTTCTGGCGTGTGGTATTTCCGTATCCGTTGTATCTGTTTCTGACACCTCTGTTATATTTTCTGCTTCCTCAAGTGCAAAATCTGGTATATAGTGTTCTCTTGGCAGCACCACAAGCTCCGCAGATTCCGCAAAAGCCTCCTCATAAGATGCTTTTTTCAGTTCAGAGACGGTCGTCTTTACCGTCAGTCCCTCCAAATCAGAATGAGGATATACATAGTGCAGTTTTTCATAAAGTACTGTTTTTAACGCTGCATCTGAATATACAGACGCTTTGGAAAGTTCTTCTTCCAGGGCGATTGACTTCCCTTGTTTCTTTAGCTGTGTTCTTATTTTTTCTGCCTGACTTTCCGTCTCCTGATACAATGTAACCCCAATTGGAATTTCTCTATAAGGCAACGGATATCTAATGTATTCAAATCCGCGCTCCTCCAACAGCTCTCTCATACAGCTATGACGTATCAGCGCCGCAAGTATCATATCCATATAAGAATTTGCCCCCATCAATACAGAGTACGGGAGCTTTTCAGCAGACTCCATTGTCAAATACACATTATTCGCAAGCTTTTTATCAAAATCACCCAAATACCCAGTGAGAATTAATTTCTCTTTCGCCCTTGTAAGTGCTACATATAATACTCTTAAATCTTCGCCGCGCGTATCCTCCTTCATGCGCTGAGCCACTACATTTTTGCGCATTGTTTTTCGCTTTAAACGCAAAGTTGGGTCAATATAATCTACGCCAACGCCAAGTTCCACATCCATCAAAATACTTTTGCGCATATCCATCTGATTAAACTGTTTGGACAGCCCGCATACAAAACAAATTGGAAACTCCAATCCCTTACTTTTATGGATTGTCATAATGCGCACGACATCTGCATTTTCATCAAGAATATTTGCCTCACCAAAATCTACATCTTGTTCCTGTATCGTTTCCAGATACCGAATAAAATGAAACAGTCCATAAAAACTTGTATTCTGGAATGCTCCTGCCTTTTCTAACAGCAGTTCAATATTGGCCATTCGCTGGTCCCCACCTGGCATAGACCCCACAAAAGCATCATAGGACGTATCCGCAATCAATTGCTGCAAAAGCTCTTTAATTGGTGTGTATGCGATTCTTTTGCGATACTCTGTAATCATTTTAAAGAACCGCTCTAACTTCGTCTGGCTAACTCTGTTCTCTGGACGAATTTCCCCTTCAAATTTCTGGTCCGTTGATGCCGTCTCCAAATGATATACCTGATTATAATATAATTGTACTTGTTCATATAAAAATAGTTTTCTGCGTTTTTTGTCTGCCTTGTCTTCCTGCTGTTCTTGCTGTTCCTGTTGTTCCATAAAATCTCTGGCAAAACAACGAATGCATGTAATATCTGTTTCTGTAAAATCAAAAAATGGCAGTTTTAGAACTCCAAAAAGCGGAATATCTTGCAGTGGATTGTCCAGCACGCGCAAAAAATTGACAATTCCCTGTATCTCTAGTGTCTCAAAATAACCCGCCCGGCTAGTCACATGTACTGGAATCCCCTGCTCGGACAAAATTCTGCGAAAATCTTCATCCCAGCCTGCAGTCGCTCGAAATAAAAGTACAATATCTGAATATTTCGCTGGACGAACTTCTCCTGTCGCTGCATCGGTAATTGGAAACTCTCCTACAATTTGCCGAATGCGCTCTGCCACCATCACCGCCTCAATCTCTTTCTCAGAATACTTTTGTGTCTCTGTATCTCCCTCCTGAACCAAAAGAGAATCCGGCGTGGCAATCATTAGTTCTGTCTGGTAAATATATCTCTCATCCATGTGTTCTGGCTCTGGATAAGAAGCGCCTACATACAATGCTGCTCTGTTGTCATACTCCACATTTCCAACACTCGCTGTCATTAACTGGCTACATATAAAATTTGTCGCATCTGTCACTTCCCTGCGGCTTCTAAAATTCATGCTCAAGTCGATCCGAACCTGATGACTGCTCTTGTCATTTATGACGTATGTGTCATACTTTTCCATAAAAATTTCTGGTCTTGCCAAACGAAATTTGTAGATACTCTGCTTGACATCACCCACCATAAACCGATTGTAACGCCCTTTCTCCTCGCCTGAAATGCATTTTAACAACAGCTCCTGCACTTCGTTCGAGTCCTGATACTCATCAATCATAATCTCTGCAAAATAATCCTGCAATTCAAGCGCTGTATTTCCTGGAACAATTTTGCCATTTTCATCGCGCTTTAACAAAATCTGCAACGCAAAATGTTCCATATCCGAGAAATCAATTACATTTCGATCTCGCTTTAACTGGTCAAGCATTTTCTTAAAAGTCAGAGTGAGAGAGACTAACTCCTCCACTGACTCCTGACATAAAGCCATATCGCTCAGAGTGTTATCCACCGAAATCTGAAACAAAAACTTTTTTAAATCCGCAATATTCTTCTTAACTTCGTCGCGTATTGCCTTGACCATTTCCTTTAAAACGGGGTCTACACCCTCTATCTTTTTCCCAGAAAGACGTGTAAAAGTACAATACGTAAATAAATCGTGCAGATCATTGTAATCTGATGCACTCTGAAGTTTCTCAATCAGAATGATATCTGATGCAAGATTGTCCGCATATTGGATTGGCCCGCCCACGCTGCCCGCGATCTCCAATGCTTGTTGCAGACGATTTCTACACTCCTGTAAAATCGTGCGAATATATGTCAATGCACACTGAAACCATTTTTTATCAGAGAGCGCACTGATGTCCTCAATCTGGTAATCCTCCAATCGCTCTGTGAGCCATTGCTCTGGAAATGGATAACTCATTGAAAAATGATAAAGCCTTAAAATTGCTTCCTCTATTTTTTTCTCGTTCGTTCCAGTACTGTAACATTCAATAAAATGCAGAAACCGCTCTGTTGGCTCTGTGTGCGCTTCCTCCAAAAGTTTACCCATCACATCCGATTCAAGCAGTCGAACCTCGCTCTCATCCGCCACGCGAAACGCTGGGTCCAAACCAATCTCATTAAAATTGTTGCGAATTACATACAGGCAAAAGGAATCAATTGTTGTAATCTGAGCATTGTGTATTAGTGATGCCTGCTTTTGCAAATGTTCACTCTCTGGGTGTTCCTCCAGCTTTTGCGAGACTGCCTTGCTGATACGCTCCCGCATCTGTGCCGCCGCAGCAGAAGTAAACGTCACAATCAAAAGGCGGTCAATATCAACAGGATTGTTGTCATCTGTAATCATTTGAATAATCCGCTCTACCAGAACTGCTGTTTTGCCGCTTCCCGCCGCTGCCGATACCAGAATATTACAGTTTCGAGTGTCAATGACACGCTGTTGATCCGGTGTAAAACTTATCGCCATTTATTGTGCTCCCCCTTCCTTATCCTCTATGCCAAGGCTCTGTTTGATACGCTCCATCGCGTCTTCTTGGTCCATATCATCAAGATGCCGAACCAACTTTGCACCCAGCTTTTTATCAAAGCCGCACACACTCTTGTAATCACAGTAAGTGCAGGCGTCAGAATCTTTCTGCTCATACGGATTCAATCCAATCTCACCATCGAGAATCGACACACCAAGCTCTTTAATCTTATGGTTCACATAGGTAGATACTGTTTCAAAATCCTGATCTGACAGCACAGAAGATGCTTTTGTAAAACTGCCATCTTTCTTTTTCGCCACCGGAATAATATTCGATTTTGTGTCAAAATCCTCATCGAGAAGCTTTATAATCTCCTCGTTATCGCTGACCATACCTGTCATTTTCAACTCCTCGCGTATCGCCGCCTCAATCTCCGAGGGATCTGGATTCCCTTTTTCCGTCTCCGTCATAGGATCACTGACATGATAGTAGAGCATCGCTGCAGGAATGACACGCGTATCATTTTTTTCCTTTTGATTTTTTTTGTTTAGCACTTCCACCGCCGCATTCATATAGACTACAAGTTGTAATTGAAGCCCATAGTACAGTGCTGCCAAATCAAACTTCTGGTTACCGGATTTGTAATCGATAATCTTAACATACAATTTATCATTCTGTTGACAGGTATCCACGCGATCTATCCGTCCAATCAATTGCATTCGCTCTTCCTCAGACAATGAAATATTGACCGCATTGAGGTCTGACGTCATCTGAAAAGAAAGCTCAAAGTTCTCTGGCGTAAATGCTCCCTTCTGCAATTGATACTGCAATGTCTGTATTGTACGATTTAAAATTCTATGCATTCTCTTAATCATATATTCGTTGCGCTTGCTGCTGTACAAAATCGTCTCCCCGTAGGACACCGCATAATCCTCAAGACATGCGCCCACAATCCGTTCTCCAGCTTCCTTTGGAAAATCAAACCAAGTATATCCTTCCTCCGCAAGCTTTTCTGAAAAATTTTCCAAGACCGCATGGAATATATTTCCCATATCTACACTTTCAAAACTGTATTTGTCCCGCTCCTCAAGACTCAAACCATACTGTAGAAAATGTGCATAAGAACAAGAAGCAAATTTTTCAAGACGGCTAATACTGTTTTTCAAAATCTGTCCATACAAAAGCCGTGCAAGCTCTCTTGGAATCCTGTTTCTATCCGCATCAACCAAATAGGAAAATGCTGCTCTGCGCATTTGTTCTAAAACTGGTGCATACCGCTCATTTTTGACATAGGTGTCATAAAGTGTAATAAAAAGTGGTTTTTCATCCCCAATCTCCTCCGCTGCATAACGCCGCAGCAATGCAACCAGATAGGTGAGCGCATCCGCAGGCGACTCCATCTGTTCCTCTATCGGGCGCAATTGTGGCTGCGCAATCACAATATTCGGGAACAATCGAACCACCGTATTAATTAGATACGCCGGGCGAATACTCTTCCCCTCATTGTCCACCTTTGCATAAGACAGATACAGATATTCTGTTGGTTTTGTCATCATCAAATAAAGATAAAGTCGCTGTATGTACATTTGCTGTCGTGGTGTCGGCGCAAGTTCATACTCTGATTCCTGTAGAAATTCTCGGTCAATATCAGAGATAATCCCACCTGTCCCGTTGTTTTTTGGTATAATTCCATCATTCACTCCAATAAAGAATAATGCTTTGACTTCGCACAGACGTGTTCGCTCAATATCACCAATCACAACTTTATCTACGTTTTGCGGAATCGTCCCCACCTTAATCTCAGCAAAACCCGCGTCTAAAATATCTGCAAACTCCTTAACTTCCAGTTCTTCCTCACCCAAAAGACCACAGATTTGTTCTAGTAGTTCCATAACCAGTCGATAAATCTGAGCATATTCCTTTGCCTTTACTAAATCCCCCTGCTCTGTAAAATATTGTTCATACGCGACCAGTTTCTCCTCGATTGAAGCGTTGACAATAAAATTGTACAATGCCTTTACAAGTTCTTTTCCGGTCGCTTTTTTCTCTGATTTTTTTTGCATGAGCGGCTCTAGCATTGCAACGACCTTCTCCCTGATTGCATTTAACCCATCGAGTGTGGACGCTGCTTCTTCCTGTTTCTTTATGCGCCTAGTAAATTTTTTATGCCATGCCTTTTTGCCTCGTATTCCCATTGTGAGACAATAATTTTCCAGTTTGTCTGTCTCGTCCGGCGTCACTCCCGCCATGCCGCAGCGCAGGAAATGAAAAACTGCCTCATAAGAGTATTCTTGTATGACCACCAGCAACGCGCTGCGAATAAATTCAATAAATGGATTTAGAACCAGTTTGTTGGTCTGATCTAAAAAGTATGGAATATCAAAGCGTTGAAACATTTCTTGCGCCAGAAATCCATATCGTTCCAAGTCTCCTGTCACCACAGCAATATCGCGGTAACAATAATTTTTTTCACGCACTAACCTGCGGATTTCAAGACAGACTTGCCGCAGCTCCTCCTTGGGTGTAGAAGCCTCAAAAACATGAATGCTCTCTTGTTTTCCTTTGTACTCCTGCGCCGGATACCGAAAAAGTGTGCGCTCAAGATGTGACAAGCCAGGATTTTCCTGATATCGGTGAACCACCGCATCTGTAATACGCATATCCTTCTCCCGTCGAACACCAACCTCCTTACAAAGTCGGTCAAGATCATGTATTGTCTTTTTGCTCAGATAAAAAAGCTTCTGTTCCCCATCTTGTATATAAGCATCTTCCTCCACACCCATTGTCACAGTCACAATTACTTCCTGTGCCTGCAACATCAATTCCTGTATCACATTATACTGCACAGGTGTAAAACCAGTAAATCCGTCAAAAACAATCACGCTGCCTCTCACAACTTTGGACCGTGGTAGCACTTTTCTAAGGATATCCAATGTCTCTTCTGTCGTGATGTAGCGCTCGTTAATATAATTTAAAAAGCCTTCATATAATAAATGCAAATCTTTTAATTTATAGGCAAGCACATTCCTTTTGGAGGCATATTCACACAATTTCTCTACATCTTTTGTGCCAATACCATATTGCATAAACTCGGACAGAGCCGATTTCACCTCACTAATATAACCTGGTTTTCGAATATTGCGTCTCATAACCCCAAGCTCGTCCTCTATTCCTGCTGCCACACGCCGCAGCACCAAACTTTTTCCAGTATCGTCAAGCACTGGTTTATCGTTGCCGCCCACCTCCTCAAAAATGCGATGGGATAATCTGCCAAAACTGAGCACATCAATATTCATAATTCCCTTGTTGGGGTGACGCCTTACCATCTCAAGCTGTGTCTGCATTGTAAATTGGTCTGGTACAACAATCAAATAATTGGCATGAGGATTTGCCATTGATTCTTCGATAATGTAATTGTAAAGCTGGAAGCTTTTGCCGGAACCTGACGCACCAATAAAAAACCGTAATCCCATATTCTAATCCTTCGTTACTGTTCATGGTCTGGGAGTCGCCCATAGCAACTAATCCATTACAATTCACACTCATGCCAGACTTTGAAAAGCAACTAATCCTTCTTTTTTATTTTCTCTTCATATTAGTCTAGCATAATGACAGATAAAATGGTAGACTATTATTAGGAAAGATTTATGGATATAAAGGAGACTAAATGAATGAACAACCAACAAAACGAAACCGAAAGTTATGAGAAACGCAGTGATGTGCCCAGAGAATACACTTGGGCTGTAGAAGACCTCTACGCAAGTGATGCGGACTGGAAAAAAGATTTGGAGAAGTTAAAGGAAATAATTCCGCAGATTGAATCTTTTCGCGGAAAGATTAGCAAGAGTGCAGACAGTCTACTTGACTTCTTGCGGTTGCAAGATGAGATTTTTGTGCTGATTGACAAATTTGCAAACTATTCGCTGCGAAAGGCAGACGAGGACACAAAAAATACGACTTATCAAGGATATAAAGATCAGACAATGGGTGTGTGTGTAGAAATTTCCTCTGCCTTGTCGTTTGCAGAACCAGAAATCCTCGAAATTCCTGATGATACATTAAAGACATTTTATGAAGATCAGCCTTCACTCTCTATATATAGAAGATGTCTAAATGATATTCTTCGGAAAAAGGCGCATATTCTAAGCGATTCTGAGGAGAAAATTCTCGCTGCTGCTGGAGACCTTGCACAGTCGCCAGAAGATATCTTTGGTCTTTTAAACGACGCAGATATGACCTATGAATCCGTATCAGATATTGAGGGAAACCGCCTGGCTGTAACCCATGCAAGCTTTATTCCTCTGATGCAAAATTATGATAGAAATGTCAGAAAAGATGCGTTTGAGTCACTGTACAAAACCTATGATGAACACAAAAATACTTCCGCAGCAATCCTGTCTGCACAGATGAAGCAGCTCAATTTCTTTGCAAAAATGCGCAAGTACAATAGCCCATTGGAAGCGGCACTCGACCACACCAATGTGGACCCACAAGTGTACTATAACCTAATTGAAGCTGTACATGAGAATATGGCGTCCATGTACAAATATGTGCGTCTTAGAAAGAAACTGTTAAAAGTAGACGAGCTTCACATGTATGATTTGTATGTCCCAATGGTGTCAAACGCGGAACGCAGCATTTCATTTGCAGAAACCAAAGAAAATATCCGCGAAGCCCTTGCTGTTCTTGGTACGGATTATGTAGCGCTCCTCGACGAAGGATTCCAAAACCGCTGGATTGACATCTATGAAAATACTGGAAAACGCAGCGGTGCATATTCTAGTGGCTGCCGTATTCATCCCTATGTTCTACTAAACTATAAAAATAATCTTGACAGCGAATTTACCACTGTTCATGAGATGGGACATGCATTGCACTCCTACCTCTCCAACAAAAATCAGCCTGTTATAGATTCAGACTATGTAATCTTTGTGGCAGAAGTTGCTTCCACCTGTAATGAAGCACTATTAATGCAGTATTTACTGAAAAAGACAACCGACAAAAAAGAACGGGCATATTTAATCAATTATTTCTTAGAACAGTTTCGGACAACACTTTACCGCCAGACAATGTTTGCAGAGTTTGAGTTAAAAATGAGCCAAATGATACAGAATGGAGAAAGCATTAACTCAGAATCGGCTTGCAAGGTCTATCACGATCTGATTGATCTATACTTTGGTAAGGATATTGCACATGATGCAAAGATAGATTTAGAGTGGGCACGTATTCCACACTTCTTCTATAACTTCTATGTGTATCAGTACGCTACTGGATTTTCTGCTGCGATTGCACTTTCACAGAAAATCTTAAACGAGGGAACTCCAGCAGTAAAAGCGTATAAAGAATGCTTCTTAAGTGCTGGATGTTCTAAAGACCCTGTGTCTATCTTAAAAGACGCTGGCGTTGACATGTCCACAAAAAAACCTGTCGAGGAAGCGCTAAAGCTGTTTGACAGCTTAGTTGACGAGATGGCTCAACTAATGCGGTAATCCCTTCTTTGACAAATCCAAAACCTCTGCCCATCTTTGCAAAATGCAGATGGACAGAGGTTTTAAATTTGCTGGCTGCGCTTTTATTTCAGTCTCTTTGCCAGCTCTGTAACAATCTCACGAATATTTTTATTTTCACAATCTACTGTCATATTGGCATATTTTTCATATAAGGGTACTCGTTCCTCATACAGTCCACGAAGCGTCAAACCTTCCCTGAGAACAACGCCGCGTTCTGTTAAGTCTCCCAGACGTTCCTGAATGCTTTCATAGGGCAGCTTTAGATAGACAACCATTGCAATGCTGCGCAAATGCTCCATCGCTTGCTCACTGTAAATCGCACTGCCGCCTGTAGCAATGACCGCGGTCTTCGGATGCAGCGCTGCATTTACTCTGCTCTCAATGGCAAGAAATCCCTCTAGTCCATTCTCCTCTATCAACTCATGAAGTTTTTTCCCCTCCTGCTCCTGAATTACAAGGTCTGAGTCCACAAAAGACATGCCCATATTCTTTGCAAGCACTACGCCAATTGAACTCTTGCCTGCGCCAGGCATTCCAATCAATACAATATTTTTTGCCTTCAAGTATCTCACTCCTAGTTGTCATCTAATCCCCAAGATACGCAATCACCTCAACCTCACAGAGCACATTTTTGGGCAAATCCTTTACTGCAACACAGCTCCTTGCTGGATTCTGTGTGAAATACTTTGCATACACTTCATTAAAGGCTGCAAAATCAGCAATATCCGCCAAAAAACAGGTTGTCTTTACCACGCGGTCATAATCTGCGCCTGCCGTTTTTAAAATCGCACCCACATTTTTCATGGATTGTTCTGCCTGTGCTGTAATGTCCTGTACCTCCACATTTCCGGTCTCAGGATTAATTGGAATTTGGCCAGACGCATACAAAAAATCTCCTGCAAGAACTGCTTGTGAATACGGACCGATTGCTGCCGGCGCCTTATCTGTACTAATTTTTTTCATAAAATTTCCTCCTTTATACTTCTTCCTCATCAAACTCTACAATAACATAATAGCCTCTTGTGTTTTCCTCCACAGAAACCACTGTGCCACTCTTTGACTGAAGCCTGTCCCGAAAAGGGATATTTCCCGACATCGCTACAGCCGGATTAATCGTATAATAATAATTGCTTGGCAGAACACCCTCTGTGACCGTGACCATATCACCCGCCTTCACTTGACCGGGACGCTCCATCTTAAAATCCATTCTGCGCATAGATATCACTTCCTTCCATATCATCTTGTGCCCGTATAACAAAAAAGTCAAGGAAATCTTACAGATTCTACAACAGAATTTATGTTACTTTTCACACCCGCACCATGCACTTTCTGCATGGTGTCGGATCCAGCGCCCAAATGCCACAAAGCAGGCATTTGGGCGTGCATCAATTGTTGCAATTCACACCAAATCATCATAAATCAATACGAAATCTGGCGTGGGTGTATTGCAATGAATTTATAAAATCGAGTAAGGAAGATTTCTCTTCCCCACTCGATTCTTTACAGTGTAATGTCAAGTCTTGTATTTGTCGGTTTTATTGGTTGTCTTGAGTTGACCATAAATACTGTGCGTGCGCTATTACGGTAGACAGCCGCCGCACTGATATTGTGGGTCAGATCCGATATTCTCTGTGACAGTTGCATACAATTATTTTTTGTGACAACTGTATTCTCTCCGTTTAGCCGATTGATTTCATTGGTAAGCTTCTCAATCTCAGAATTAAAATTCAGTCTGTCTGAAATGGAAAAATGTCCGTTGATAACCTGACTAGAAAGCCCTTCCATCTTCTTCATCATATCCTCAAGTTCTACAGCTCTCGTAAAGTTTTCCTCCACCGCTTCCTTCTCTGTCCGCCTCTCCAACTGCAGACTTCTCTTAAGACCCGCTGCCGATATTGAGAGCATAACCGACTCGTCATCAAGTTCCTGATTCTCCTCAGAAACAGCATTGCTTACCTTCATCGCATATTGCTGTTCTTTCCCGTTTGAACCAGAGTTGTCAATTGCCACTGCCGCCCTGTTTGTCAGGGCTATATTTGCACTCCGAACTTCCATAGATGCTCCTTTCCCTTATATATGCTGTGTCGAACCCCTTTTTCCACACAGTCATGCTAAGATAATCATTCCGTCCGTAACTTATGGCGCCTCTTTATGGCATTAATCTATGTTAGCTGCCCTTGTATAATATATCGAACTTTTTATAGAAAAATTTAGATTGTTTTCTGAATTTTTTGAACAAATTGTGTAATTTGATTATTCTTCCGTCTTTTTTATAATATTTCTATAAATAGTCAGACAATATATGGTAAATGACAAATACTTTTGTCGTCTACTAATTAATTCTGTGTGGAAAGTGCCTCAATTACTACGCCATGTGCAATTCCTGGCACATTCTGCCCTTCATTAAAAGATGTCTTGTTGAGCAGTGCTCCTGTAGGCACAAATAAAATGCGTTTCCATTCTCCTTTTGCAAGCTTAGGCAGAATATGTGCCGACAGCACAACTGCAGAACAGCCACAGCCACTTCCTCCTGCATGGACATCCTGCTTCTCTGTATCATAAATTAATAGCCCACAGTCATAATGCCTATCACTAATGTCAATATTTTCTTGAGACAGTAATTCAAACAGTGCCTGTTGTCCGACACTTCCCAGATCTCCAGTAAAGATTGCATCATAATCTTGCGGTTTTCTGCCAAAATCTTTTAGATTGCCAGCGATTGTCCACGCTGCCGCTGGTGCCATTGCACACCCCATATTAAAGGAATCCTTAATGCCAAAGTCCTCTATACGTCCTACTGTAATACCCGTGATACCAATCTTGTTCTGATATTTGCCCTCATACTCATTCTTAATCGCCCTTCCAGATATAGATCTTCCTGATGCATTAATACTTTGCAGCAAAAAACCTGCACTTCCCGTCACAGTCCACGACGCGTAGAGTGGCCTTTGTCCACCATATTCCAACGGATATCGAAATTCCTTCTGCGCACTTGCAAAGTGGCTTGAAGTCAGACTTATAACCCGATCTGCATAGCCAGCTGCTACGCTCATACTTCCCAGACAGAGAGATTCTCCGCAGGTAGAACACGCGCCGTACAATCCAAACAGAGGAATATTATAATCCACCAGTCCAAACGAACTTGCTATATTTTGTCCAAGCAAGTCACCTGCATACAAAAAACGGATATCGCCAGTCTCCGCACCTGTCTTTGACAGTGTGAGTGCCACTGCCTCCTTCTGAAGTGCACTCTCCGCCTTCTCCCAAGAATCTTCCCCAAACATATCATTTTTATCCTCACTAACTTTGTCAAAACTTCCTGCGAGAGGCCCTTCATTCTCCATCTGCCCTACAATCGAACCACTTCCCATGATAAGTACTGGATTTTCATACGCAACGCTTGATGTTCCAATCGCTTTATTATTTGATGTATTCATCTCCACCTAACTTCCTCCTGTCTGTTCTATTTTCTCCGTTAAAAATAGTTTTTCTTGAAATCAGATGAATTATACCTTAAATCGAGAAAGGGAAAAGGTTTTCCTTTCCCATGCGCCGAATATTGGATAGTGAAAAAGAGCGACAAGCAAATAAATTCAATTCAAAATGTCATCGGTTTTCTTGGGGATAAAGTCTTTGACAGAAAACATACAAAAGAAATGATATTAAGGATCTGTAGAAAAATTTAAGCGACAACAATCTGTAAAAATTGCTATCGCCATTTTATAATTTTTGATCTTTGTCAGAAGGAATATATCGAACAATATCTTTTATGTCACAGTTTATAATGCGACATAAATCATTCAGTGTTTTCGTTGATACATCTTTGTTGTGCTTCAAACGATGAAGCGTGCTATGTGATAAATGATGTTTGTTTGTCAATGTATACCAATTTTCAGTTGATTTTCTCAAAGTTTCCCAAAATGGAGAATAGTCAATCACATTCCGCCCCCCTTAAATATTATCTTTAACAATAGAATAAAATATATTCTGCTGCTTAAATATCTTCGCAAAAACGAATAGGAGGAGAAGTATAGTTACAGTTCGGCAAAGCTGAACTGTGACAAAGTATGTTATAAAATATATTTTAATACTTGAATATATTCTTAAAAACGAATATACTAAAATAGGAAAAATGAAAATTGGAATATCATAAGACAGAAAGGAACAAAAACGAATGTGGATAATGGCGGCTGCAAAGAAATGTATTGGTATATTGAAAAAAATCCATCACAAAATAATGTTCAAAATAGAACTACGGGAAATGGACAATTGGTGGGAATATCTGGGATGTAATTGTTGGCAACTGTTTCCCCCATCTTTTTATTACACTCATACGGAAAAAGAAATAGAACAAATAACAGAAGAAACAATCGAAAGTTACAAAAAAATGCTTGACAAATTTTAAGTTTATAAGTCCTATTTTAAAAGCGCTTTTAGGAATTGGAAATTCCCGATTTATTATTTTACATATAGACTGATAAAGAAAAAAGACACAGAGGGGCGAGATAATCGCCCCCCTTTCTTCATAATATTTAATTATGTATATAGTTCTTTAATTTTTTGCGATAAAAGAAAACAGAAATTACCATCGCAATTGTCCAGCCAAGCGGCCATGCGCACCATATACCGATGGCGCTCTTTGTCAAATCTGATAACAAAAAAGCCAGAAGCACACGCAGGATTAAATCAGTAAATGTAGCCACCATGAACTGGCGCATCGCACTGATTCCCCGAAGAATGCCGTCTGCAGCTAATTTAGTTGATACAATAAAATAAAACGGTGATAGTATCCATAAAAATTGTCTGCCCGTTATCAACGCTGCACCGGAACCTTTTTCCATAAACAAAAGCAGCAGGTATTTTCCAAAGAAAAGATAAAGAGTGCAGAATGGAATGCAAAAGCACCATACCATCTTAATACCTGCAAGAAAGCCTTCCTTTATTCTTTCATATTTTCCTGCGCCAAGATTTTGTGCTGAGTAATTTGAAATTCCGTTGCCGATTGTTGTAAAGGATGTAATTACCAGATTATTCAGTTTTACTGCAGCGGAATATCCTGCCATAACAGAAGCGCCAAAACCATTAATTATACTCTGAATCAAAATATTTCCCACGGAGATGAAACTTTGCTGTAAGATGCTTGGAACGGCAACAACAATAATCCTTTTTAGCAGTTCCCAGTCAAATAATGCTGCTTTGTGCTGACTCTGAATTTTTTTAAGTCGTATCCACACTGTAAATACAGCCAGAATACAACTGATTCCCTGACACAAAAAGGTTGCCCAAGCAACACCTGCAACACTCATATGAAATGCTTTCACGAATAAAATGTCTACTGCTATATTTGACACAGAGGACACTGCAAGAAAATAAAATGGGGTTTTTGAATCGCCCAAAGCAGAAAAAATTCCTGTTGCGATATTATAAAAAAACACAAACGGAAGTCCCCATATATAAATATCAAGATATAGTTTCGAGTCCATGAAAACTTCTTTCGGTGTACGCATCAAATGAAGTAGCGGATTACAGCTCCAAATACCTGCAAGCATCAATGCAATACAAACAGCCCCACTAAAAATGCAGGCTGTTGTTACAGCAGTTTTCAGTCGGTAAAATTCCTTTGCCCCAAATAATTGTGAAACAACAACAGAACATCCCATGTTACAACCAAACGCAAACGCAATAAAAATTAGTGTAATTTCATAACTATTTCCCACGGCTGCCAGTGCGTTTTCGCTGATAAATTTTCCCGCAACAAGACTGTCTGCTATATTATAGAGCTGTTGAAAAATAATACTGCCAAAAAGCGGAAGGCAGAATCTCCATAACACCAGTTCGGGTTTCCCGACAGTTAAATCTTTGTTCATAAAACCATATCCTTTCTAACTCTATTTACATATTTCTGAGAATGTATTATAATTCCTTTTGCAAAATATGAAAAATATATATATTATATTGGAGGCATATAAAAAATACATGGATATAAATTTTGAACACTACAAGATTTTTTATTATGTGGCAAAATATGAAAATATAACAAAAGCAGCGACCGCACTAGGCAGCAATCAGCCCAATGTGACACGCATTATGAAACTGTTGGAATCGCAGTTGGGATGTCGTTTGTTTGTCCGCGAGCCAAGAGGAATCAGTCTGACAAAAGAAGGGGAACTGCTATATTCCCATGTAGAAATTGCATACAGGCAATTATTAAGTGCGCAAGAAGAAATCGGCAGACAAAATCCATTTAATGGCGGTACAGTAGAAATAGGAGTAACGGAAACAGCCCTGCATCTTTTTGTATTAAACGCCCTACATAATTTCAGATTGGAATTTCCTGAAATAAAGATAAAAATCCATAATCATACAACGCCGGAAACAATACGGCATCTTATAAGTGGTAAACTGGATTTTGCTGTTATTACAACTCCTTTTGAACTGCCTATAACAATTTCGTGCAACAAAATAATGGATTATGACGAAATACTTGTAGGTGGAGCACAGTACAGAGCCTTGAGCAAAACCGTATTAGAATTGAAGGACATTAGAAATTATTCCCTAATCGGATTGGGAAAAGAAAGTGCTACGTATCATCTTTATAAAAATTTTTTTATAGAACATGGAGTAGATTATGAGCCTGATATGGAAGTTGCAACATCGGACCTTATGCTGCCGCTCATTGAAAACAATTTTGGAATCGGTTTTGTCCCCGAAGCTCTTGCTCTATCTTTGCTGGAAAGCGGAAAACTGGTACAAATGCAAATAAATTGTTGTATTCCCAAACGGTCTATACAGATTATTTCGGATAAAGGACGTGGAAGAAGCCTTGTAGCGAATACACTATATAAATATTTAAAAAGAAGAAGAAAATAAAATTTGCAAGTCACCCTTTAGAGATGGCTTGCAAATTTTTTATGCACACGGACGCGCAAAGGAAATATGCAGCTAAAGCTGCCTGCGTCCGGCGCGCGAGCAGGGAGAAGAAGAATCTTCTCTACTCGATTCCTTGATAGCGCTCACTCTGCGCCTGAATCAATTCCATATCCTCAAAATAATCAATTTTCATCGCGTGTTTTACTTCTGCTAATGTCTGTGCTGCCACTTCCCGCGCCGCCTCAGAGCCTTTCTTAAGAATATTGTAAATCTCTGGGATATCCTTCTCAAATGCCGCACGCCGATTCCGAATTGGCTCTAACTCCTCCTGCATAATATTATTCAAAAACTTTTTGACTTTTACATCGCCAAGACCGCCTCTCGTATAATGTCCCTTCATCTCATCAAGATTTGCATAATCTGGGCAATAGCGCTCAAAATGTTCATCACGTGCAAATGCGTCAAGGTACGTAAATACAGTATTGCCTTCAAGATGACCAGGATCACTGACCTGCAAATGTAACGGATCTGTGTACATACTCATAATCTTGGTGCGCACCTCGTCTGCGCTGTCTGCAAGGTAGATACAGTTGCCAAGCGACTTGCTCATCTTTGCCTTTCCGTCTGTTCCTGGAAGCCGTTTGCAAGCCTCCGCCTCCGGCACCAACGCCTTAGGTTCCACAAGTACAGGATTGTCCGGCGCATACACGGAATTAAACTTGTGCACAATCTCCTTTGTCTGCTCAATCATAGGAAGCTGATCTTCTCCTACAGGAACCACATTTGCCTTACAAAATGTAATATCCGCTGCCTGACTGATTGGATACGTAAAGAACCCTACTGGAATACTCGCCTCAAAATTCCGAAGCTGTATTTCACTCTTTACAGTTGGATTGCGCTGCAATCTTGAGACTGTAACCAAATCCATATAATAAAATGTGAGTTCAGTCAATTCCGAGATTTGCGACTGAATAAAAAGTGTAGACTTTGCAGGGTCAAGTCCTACTGCCAGATAATCCAGCGCCACCTCAATCACATTCTGTCTAACCTTCTCTGGATTCTCAATATTGTCTGTCAGCGCCTGCGCGTCAGCAATCATAATATAAATTTTATCGTACTCTCCTGAGTTCTGCAACTCTACCCTACGGCGAAGAGACCCCACATAATGGCCAATATGAAGCCTTCCTGTTGGTCTGTCACCAGTTAAAATGATTTTACTCATTTTTTATTCCTCCAATTTATCGTTACTATTCACGGCCAATGTCATTAATTTAAGCTTTTCATAGCTGCAATTTATTATACAATGCTATGAATTCTTAGACTTTTTCTGGCACAAGTCGTTAATCAAATTTCTTAAGTTAATGACATTGATTCACGGCAATTTATCTATTCTTTCAGACAGGTTTCGCAACATTTGCCGCTTCCAAATCCTGATATCCATAGAAATGGACTGTGTTCTCCATTATTTCACGCGCAACATTGCTGTTCTCCTGTGCGTGTGCAACAATATATCGCCCATACATCTCAAGCATCCGGTCTGAATAGGTGCCAAGTTCTCCCCTTAAATAAGTCTCATAAGAAGTATCGTCTGGCAAATCTTCCGCTGTGTGAATGCGGCGTGCATCCTCTGCCAAATTAGGATATTCTAAGGCAAACTCCTCCATCCATTTTACCTGCAATCCAATCACCTGTTCCATAATCGCCTTCTTCTCGTCTGAGAGCGCTGGCAACTGGTCCGCAAAAGCTGCATATTCCGCCGGCGCTGTGGATTCCATCATACGGGCATACTTTTCTTCTACCATATTCCTGCCATGTTCATAGTTTGTCTTAAACTCATACAAATACTGAAGCAGCATATCCTCCGTCCATGTCATATATTGGCTCATGCGCATCACTTTAAACGTTGGCCAATTATTCTGACAGGAAGCTCTACCCCCCTCATTCTGAACCTTGTCAAACGCCTCAAACTCCGCCTTTGCAATCGACAAAGACAACGCTGTAATCACTGGCGTACTAGCGACAATCGCCGTCAGAAGCGCATCACTCTTTGCGATAAGTTCTTTGGTGCAAGCATCCAAATAAAGATCACACTGTCCCACCATATTCTGTTTTTCCAATTCATTTGCAAAAATCACTGCAAGCGATTCAATCGCTGTGGTTAACTCCTGTTCATGTGCGCGATCTGCCGGAAGCAAACTGATTTTTTCCACCAGCTCCGCCACATTTGTGTGGTCCACTGTCATTAGCGGATTTTCTGGAAGTCCTTTAAAAAGCCATTTATCATGCGGTGCATACGTTCTATTTAGCAGATAATACAATTTCATAGCATGTTTGATACACTCCGCCTTCGCAAGCTCTGCGGACACAAACTGACCGCGCCTGCGCATACGAGGCAAATTGTATTGACCACTCTGCGAAAACAATGCACATGTCTGTGCGATCTTTCTGTACCACACAGGTTTCGGATAATATGCTTGCAAAAGTTCCCTATACTTTGTAAAAATTCCTTCTTCGTCGCGAAATACTTCTCCGTTTACTGCCGCTGCAAGCGCATAATCCTGCACTGCAAGCCAACCTTTAATCGCATCCATCTTTTCCTGACCAGATGCGCTATTCCCCTCTGGCTGTGCAAAGATTCCTGCCGGATTTATACCAAGCACATTTTTATAAAATTCTTCTATAATAAATACACCGCAACGGTCCTTGCCATGAAATGTCTCAATTCTATCAATCCCCATAAAACTTGTTGGCAATTCTTCATAAGCTGCCTGTAATTTCTTCCCAATCTGATCATAGACCTCTTTCGTAACCCACATGACAAACCGCGGCCCAAAATCATGATCTCTCGACAAAACATCATCAAATCCAAAACAGTCAGATCCTTTTCCCACAAGTCCTACTGCAATGCGGGATTCATAGTCTGGAAACTTTTCTGCAATCATTGGGCGCCCGTACTCTTCATAATAGTGACGACACAGTTCCAAGCCCGTCATTTCTGAGGTAAGATTTTCAGTGGATTCCGCAATCGATTCTGGTTCGGTTTCTTCCTGTTTCGCCTCCTCCAAAGCTGTCTTTTCACTCTCACGAATAATATCTTCTATAACACTTTCAAAGAGATCTTTTTCAACCTCTATCCCTTCATTGTATGCTTTTTCTGCATCAGAAATTTCTAACTCTATTATGTTGGTCTCTGTTGACTCCGCATCTATTATTTCTGTATCTGTTATTTCTGATTGGACTGTCTCTGCCTCTATTGGTTCTGTCCCTGTTTGTTCTGACTCTATTGACTCTACATCCGTTTGTTCTGGCTCTATTCGCTCTGCGGTATTTGTGTCTGTCATCTCTGGCTCCATATTCTCCACAGCCTCGTTCTCCGGTACAGTCTCCTCCAAAGCCTGCGCTTCTAATTCTTGGTTCTCCAACATATTTTCTGGCGCAGTATCCCCGGTCTCCTGATTCTGTACTGGCGGATTTTCTGAGTCGTTTGCTTCCTCTAAAACAGTCTGTGTATCTACAGAATTTGACGTCGTAGTCTCGTTCAATCTGCCTTTTATAATCTGAATATTATCGCTTAATCTCTGATACTGGATATTGTCTGTTCCAAGATATTTTGCCACGCAATCTCTGCTCTTTTCCATAACGCTCAGTGCATTTATATAGTCCTTATCCATATAATACAAACTTCCCAGCGCAGATAGCGCTGCGCTGTAATGTGCATCATCCACACCAATTTCCTCAAAGATACGAATCGCTTCCTCCGCTCTCGCCTTCGCCTCATCATCCTGTCCCAATTCAATGCAAGTGTTGGCAAGATTTGCCTGAGTAACTGCAACCTCAAACTGCTTATCTGGTACATGTGTTACAATGTAAAGCGCATTTACAAGCTGCTCTTTCGCAGAAGCAAAATCTTTCATTTCTTGATACAAAAGACTGAGATTATTATAAAAATTTGCAAAATACATATCGTCTTCTTTTAACTGAGCCACATAAATTGGTCTTACTTTATTATATAAGTCCAATGATTCCTGAAGCAGCCCAGCAGCGCGGTGCGCATTGGCAGCATTCAACAGCGTTGTCGCATATGGGATTGTATCTTGTATTCCCATCTCATCCATAAGTGCAATCGCTTTGTGACAGTTTTCTATAGAAAGTGCATATTGTCCTGTCTCCCTGTAAAATCCAATAATTTCATTGTAGAGCGTCAACAGCACATCTTGTGCGTTTTCGCTGATTGCCTGTGCAATATGTGACTCCAAATACTGTGGTATCTCCTCTATTTTCTGCTGCGCAAAAAGCTCGTCAAGCTCCTTTGTTACTTGGTTAATGTCCATATTGTCCCTCCTCATTTCTAGAAAAACTGTTTCTCAATATATCAACAGTGTGTGCGCCTGCGCCAATCAAATCAGCACGCTCACAGACAGACATCTGATAGCAAACAAACGCCTCAAATTCCTGCTCGCTAAGCTGGTTTAAAAAAGGTCTAATATAATTGGCGGGTCCATCGGGCGATATAATTTGTATTCGCTGCAAACCTACTGCTTGATTGAGCGCATCAATTTCCTCTATACGCATATAGTCATACAATGCACTCGGTTCAGGGATTGTCTGAAAATCTTTCGCAAAGCGTCCTTTTTCTATACAATCCAGTATATGACGTTCTTTAAAACCGTATGTGATTACGCTGTATTCATTCATACAATATGCTACCAAAATCACACCACCTGGTTTTGTGACACGGCTTGCCTCCTGCAATGCCTTTTGCTTGTCCGCAAACTCAAATAAATGATACATTGGTCCAAACAACAGTGTTACATCAAAGCTGTTGTCTGCAAGCTTCTTTAAGTTTGTGGCATTTCCCTGTATCGCCTTGACAGGACTTGCTTTCTTTTTTAGAATCCCAAGATTGTATTTGACAAGCTCAACCGCAGTGACATCATAACCTTCTTCTGCTAACGGCACGCTGTAGCGCCCTGTTCCTGCACCAATATCAAGTATTTTTACCTGCTCTGTGCCTATCTTCTCCGCGGCCTCGTCCAGATACTTATGAATATATTTCATGGAGACGCGATATTCTACCTGTCCATGACGGGAGTTTAGTCGTTTCTCCTCATTGAATTTATTATAATATTCCTCAAGTTCTGTCATTTATGCAATCAGTACCTCCATCTTTTTCTGCATCCATGTGATGATTGGTCCGAGGAAAAAGGCCACAAGAACAGTGACAATGCCAACATCTCCCCCCAGAAGAAAGCCTGCTGTCATAAAACTGATATCCCAAATCATGCGCACCACTTTAAAGGAAACTTTCTTTACATGCCTTGAAATAATAAACGGCATCGCATCATATGGCGAAGATCCAAGACCCGCACACATATAAGCTGCTGCTCCAAGCAAAAAGACGATAAGCGATGGTATCAACAATATGTATCGATTTACTGTTACCTCAAAAAAACTTACTGGAAGCAACAGGGACCATATCCATCGAAAAAAGTCAGAGATATATCCCAAAAAACACATATTGCCAATCGTTCCAAATCCAATCATGCTAAGGTCATACCGAATTACAAAAATAAATGTCACCATATGACACAACAACTGACAAGTGCCAAAGCTGAGTGGTACATAATTGATAACCCCCTGTGTCAGACAGGAACAGGGGTCTGTCCCCAAGTTAATAGACCTTAACAGTGACAATCCCAATCCCTGTACTGTCACACCACACAGCATCATAATCATTCGATTCCGAAACTTTGGTGGCCTTGCAAAACATTTGATACTTCCTCGCTCAAAACTCATAGAAATTATGCTCCTCTGCCTTTTTCTGTTCTTCTGGTACAGATGCTTGTGAAAGCTGCTTCGTGTGCACTGTATCAGTGCGAATATCAATCACTGGGCCTCCAGTTCCATTAATATAATCCCCTGTGATAGTCACCTCACCGATATTGTCATCCTTTGGAATCTCATACATAATATCCAGCATGAAATCCTCAATAATTGCGCGAAGCGCACGTGCACCAGTATCGCGTTCCATTGCTTTCTCTGCAATTGCCTCCAAGGCGCTGTCATCAAAATTCAACTTTACTTCATCTAATTCTAAAAGTTTTTGATACTGTTTGAGAATTGCATTTTTTGGCTCTTTTAAAATTTTAACATAACTCTCTTTGGTAAGGCTGTCCATCGGGCAGATAATTGGCAGACGTCCAATAAATTCTGGAATCATTCCAAACTTCTTAAGATCCTCTATCGTTACCTTTTTTAAAATATTTGCCTCCTTGTCAAAGGCGTCTTTCAATTCTGCGTTAAATCCGATTGAGGACTGTTTTGTAAGCCTCCTCTTAATAATATCCTCCAAATCTGGAAATGCACCTCCGCAGATAAAAAGAATATTTCTGGTATTGATTGTCGTCAACGGCACCATCGCATTCTTGCTGTTTGCCCCCACAGGAACTTCTACATCAGACCCCTCCAAAAGCTTTAGCATTCCCTGCTGTACAGACTCACCACTCACGTCGCGCGAAGTTGTATTTTTCTTCTTGGCAATCTTGTCAATCTCGTCAATAAATACAATTCCCTGTTCCGCCTTCTCCACATCATTTTCCGCGGCAGCCAGCAACTTGGATATCACCGACTCTATATCATCACCAATATATCCAGCCTCTGTCAGTGACGTAGCGTCAGCAATAGCAAGTGGCACATCCAAAAGTCTTGCAAGGGTCTTCACCAGATAGGTCTTGCCACAGCCAGTGGGCCCCAGCAAGAGAATATTGGATTTTTCAATCTCAATCTCGTCCATTGTCCCTGTTGTCACACGCTTATAGTGGTTGTATACAGCAACAGAAATCACTTTCTTTGCATAATCCTGCCCCACAACAAAGTCATCAAGCTGTGCCTTAATTCTATGTGGTGCTGGTAAGTCATTAATATTAAATACTGCCTTTTCTTTCTTATCCTTTGGCTTTTTTTTCTTAAGTTTCTGGCGGTTTGGAATCCCACCGTCTCCCTGTAAATCTGCAATATTCACAAAGCTAATGTTCGGAAACCGCTTTTTTCCATCTTTATTGTTATCCTTGTCAAAATTAAACGTTGTGTTGTTTAACATTCCCTGATAATCGAACTGGCTAACTGTGTCCATTGTCTTGTGCATGCAGTCCGAACAAACAGAAATATGATTTGGAAGTTTAAACATTTTTCCAGTTTTGCTCTCAGGACGCCGACAGATAAAACACACATCTTCATACTCATTTTCTTTCTCGTCCTTCTCTGTCTCTTCTGTTTCCTCTGTCTTTTCGTCCTCTGTTGTGTCCACAATTTCTAACTCTTCATTATTGTCATTGTTAAAATTGTTACTCAATATTATACCCTCCGTTACTACTCTTTAGAACCCAGTTTTACAGTGACTGTCAATTCCTTATATTCTCCTTTTGCTGGCCGCATCAGCACAATTTCAACCTCAGTTCCCGCAATATAGTACTCTAGCAGCCCTTGCAGCTCATCCATGCCCTTTATCCGCTCACCGTCTATGTAGGTAACAATATCACCCTTTTGAATACCTGCTTCGTCGGCGGCTGTATCCGCAAGCACATTTGATACAAATGCTCCCTCTGGCATCTCGTACCGCTGTGTTGCCTCCTCAATCACATCTGTACCCGCAATTCCCAGAAATGCCCGCTCTGCTTCGGGAACTTTCTTCTTAGTCTCTCTCAACATCAAATCCTCAATAATAGGTTCCGCTGTGGTAATTGGAATCGCATATCCCATGCCCTCAATTACATAGTCTGCAATCTTGCTGGAATTAATGCCAATCACCTCGCCTTTTACATTGAGCAGAGCGCCCCCTGAATTGCCTGGATTAATCGCTGCATCTGTCTGAATCAGATACCCCTGCTCCGTCATATCCTGCTCATCTGCGTACATCGTTCTATTTAGCGCACTGATAACCCCCGTTGTCACAGACTGGCCATATCCTAACGAATTACCAATTGCAATCGCGGGTTCTCCCACCTGCAAACTATCCGAATCTCCAAAGGCAGCGATTGCAATGCTGTCCAATGTCTTCTCGGACATATCGTCCAAAAAGACAGAGACAATTGCAAGGTCATTTTCTGGAGAAGCTCCCTTTACATACGCGGTCGCTTCCCTGTCATCAATGAATTTTACATACAGATTATTATTATCCTGAATCACATGATAATTCGTTACAATCAGCATCTCCTCGTCGCTCTGCGCAACAATAATTCCAGAACCATTAGCTCTCTCATCGTACTCTTCATCATACCAGAAATCATATGCTGTATATTCATTTGTAATCGATACTACACAGGGCATTGCTGCCTTGACCACTGCAGTCACATCCGCTACAACAGCAGGTATCTGATCTTTTTGCTCCACAATCTCAACATGACGCACTCCGTCAGAAGACTTTTTTTTGCGCAGTTCTTCTGTCTCTGTTTCTTCTTCTTTTTTGCGTTTTGTCCTTGTCTCAGACTCAGTTTCCTGTTCTGCATTCGTTTCTGTTTCCGTTTCAGTTTCGGTTTCCTGTTCTGTCTCCATCTCAGATTCGGTTTCCTGTTCTGTATTCGTTTCAGTTTCAGTTTCCTGTTCTGTTTCTGTCTCAGTCTCCTCCTCAAACCGTGGTTTTTGGAGGATATCCCCAGCCCCAGACCGATCATTACTGCCGCCTTTTACGCCTGCTCCTACAGGCAATGGCGCGTCAGCACCTGTCCTGTCAAAAGTTTGCGCTATTGTATCGTTTTCAGTTTTCGCATCAACATGGATTTCCACTTTATCCAGCCACGCTGGTCGCACAATCCCCTCACTTACAATATCACTGATAAGACTGCTGGCGCCCAGCACATATGCACCTGCAAATGTCGTACACCCCAGAACCACCGCAATATTCTTAATCGTCGCATTTTTTTTCCCCATACCTTAGTGCCTCCTTTATCACGTAACAGTTCAGCCTTTGGCTTCCTGTTACAAACATCAAGCCATGTATAATCGCTTTGCGATGGCTTGATGCATTTCTGTCACCATGCTGTTTCACTGACTTTGCAGCACAGTGCTAAGTTCTAGCTCCAATTATTATTTCATCACTCCACTGTAACAGACTTTGCGAGATTTCGCGGTTTGTCAACATCACAGCCTTTCCCGACTGCCACATAGTATCCAAAAAGCTGCAATGGTATAATTGCCAATGAATTGGTAAAATATTGATTGGTTCTTGGAATATAGATTACATAGTCCGCAGCTTTCTCTATCTCTGTGTTTCCCTCGTTAGTAACTGCCAGCACAAATGCCCCTCTCGCCTTCACTTCAACCATATTACTGAGCGTTTTCTGGAAAAGCGCATCTTGTGTAGCAACGGCCGCAACAAGTGTTCCCTTCTCAATCAATGAGATTGTTCCATGCTTGAGTTCGCCCGCTGCATATGCCTCCGAGTGAATATAGGAAATCTCCTTAAGTTTAAGCGATCCTTCCATAGAAATTGCAAAATCAACGCCCCTGCCGATAAAAAATACATCTTTTGCGCCAACATATCGGTTGGCAAAGCGCTGAATGCGCTGTTTATTTGCCAAAAGCATCTCAATCTGTGCCGGAAGGCGTTTTAAATCTTCCAACATTCTGCCAAAAGCACTTTCCTCTAACTTTCCGCGCACTTTTGCAAACTTCATTGCAAGCAGATAGAGCGCAATAAGCTGTGCGCTGTACGCCTTTGTCGTGGCAACTGCAATCTCCGGTCCTGCCCATGTATACATCACATTGTCCGCCTCGCGCGCAATGGAACTGCCCACAACATTTACGATACCTAACACTTTATGTCCAAGCTGCTGTGATTCCCGCAGCGCTGCAAGCGTGTCAGCCGTCTCACCAGACTGACTGATTACAATCACCATCGTTCCCTCTTCCAAAATTGGATTGCGATAGCGAAATTCACTCGCCACATCAACTTCCACTGGAATGCGCGCAATTCCTTCTATCACATATTTTCCAGTCACACCAGCATGGTATGCAGAGCCGCACGCCACAATAAAAATCTTGCGAATCGCCTGGATTTCCTCATCTGTCATGCCCAGTTCCTCAATCACAATCTCGTTGTCTTTAATGCGCGGGCTTAATGTATCTGTCACTGTCTTTGGCTGCTCATACATCTCTTTCAACATAAAATGCGCATAACCGCCTTTTTCTGCGGCGTTAGCGTCCCACTCAATCGTGACGGGTTCTTTTGTGATTTCCTCCTCGTCCACCGTATAGAAATGCATGTGATCCGCGCGCAGACGAACTACTTCCTGATTCTGTATAAAATAAACTTTTCTGGTATACTTCAAAATAGCAGGCACATCTGACGCAATAAAGCATCCATCTTCATTCTGTCCAACAATCAATGGACTGTCTTTTCGCACTGCAAAAATCTGATCAGGATGTTCTGCAAATAATATCCCTAGCGCGTAAGACCCCTGTACGCGATGCATCACCTTTGTGATGGCCTCCAAAGGGTTTCCCCTATAATAATAATCAATTAAATGTGCCAGCACCTCCGTGTCTGTGTCTGACACAAACGTATATCCTTTCGATACCAATTTCTCCTTCAATGGAAGATAGTTCTCTATAATTCCATTGTGGACCACTGCAATCGTCTCCTCAGCATTGTAGTGTGGATGTGAATTGATATCGCTCGGCGCGCCATGTGTCGCCCACCGCGTATGACCAATGCCAATATTTCCGGGCATTGTAGCACCGCCATGCGTCAGTTCTTCGAGTACCTTAAGCCTCCCTGCGGATTTTCGAATCTGGATGCGCTCCCCATCAAAAACAGCCATTCCCGCCGAGTCATATCCCCTGTATTCCAGCTTGGAAAGCCCCTCAAGTATCACTGGCGCCGCCGCATGTTTTCCAATATATCCTACAATTCCGCACATTTTTTCTATCCTCCATTTTTTACTGCTGCCCTATAAAATATTCCCACTTTAGTCCCAATATGTCTTGCTGGCACTGCACCATCGCACCATACCAGCCGGAAGGGACTGAAAATGCTTTCCCAACTGATACCCGATGAGTTTAAAAGCACTTGACACAAACAGGTAAGGTATCAATCTTTTATGCCTTGTCTTGCACAGATGTCGAATGGTATCTCGAATTAGCCTTATACCTTCCCGCTCCGAAGATACAATGTCAAACACTTCAGGGTGTTCTGCCTGAGAAACCCCCAAATCAAAATTTCTATGAAACTGCTGCATACAAGTATAATTATGTGAATGCTGCACGCACGCTTCTGCCGCATAAGCGATGCAATACCCTGCGTTGACCGCATGTCCCGCATAAATCATATCCTCATTAAAGATTGCTTTCTTTACAAACCCACCCATATTCTCATAAATTTCTCGATTGTAGGCAGCGCATACATTGGAGCAAAAAAACGTCTTAATGCCAAGCCGCTCCACATCCTGCAATGATTTCACAAAAGAATTTTCCGGGTAATTAAAACTTCTAGTGTACTTCTCAATCTCACGGCAGTTAGGACATGGAAGCTGTCTTGCATAGGTGGCAGCAATATTGTCCTGTCTAGTCAATGTGCGAACTAAATTCTGAATAAGCTGAGTATCCACTGGCAGGGCATCCTGCGTCATACATACAAAGACATCTGCCTTGGAGTACTGCACTCCTTTTGCCCTGGTTCTTCCGTGATCAAACTCCTTCTCCGAAAGATGATGCACCTCAATATTTTTGTACCTTTCCAGAAAACCTGTCCCATAAAAAAGACTGTAAAAGTACTGTTCTTCTGTATTCATAATAATAATTTTCCGCACGGGATATGTCTGCTCCTCCAATGCCCTAATCAGCCCAATAACTGGCTTGGTGGGCTTGTAGGTCAGCAATATGACATCTACACTGTACTGCATAAATATCCCCCTCTGAATCTAAATTTGCTGTTTTAACATCAGCGGAAAAACAAAGACAATAAGGAACCGGCGTTACGGTCCCTTAATCACTCCTTTATTCCCCATTATAACTGATACCCGTTTCCGCTACAATACGCTTGCTGCACTCCTTTACCGTTTCTGACGGGGTATAATCCTGTTCGTCAAACAAAAACTCGTGTAATAGCGTTACATTCTTTGTGAGATCGATTGGCACGACAACACTCTGACTTCCCACGCGCCCATTCATCTTCACATGGTCTGCAAACGGAAAACCGGACGTCTCACCGATATCATAGCTTGCAATATCTGCAAGCAGTGATAGAATTTCCTGCATTGAGAGAGATGTCGCGATCTCACTGAACACAGCATTGGTAATCTCATCGATTGTTGCAGGTTTTAACTTCATTGCCTTCTTTGCCATCTGTGTCAGTACGGTTCTCTGCCTTTCAGTTCTCGCTCCATCTCCTCCGACGTAGCGGATACGCGAATATGCTGTCGCCTGCAATCCATTTAAAGTCTGCAGCCCTGGTTTGGTGACAGGTGTATAATCCACACCGGCCGTCGCCTCAAAATTAGGCTCTCCTTTCGCATTCAGCCCTGTCTGCTTTCCTACCATTGAAATCTGATAATTGTTCAAATCATTGATTTCTGCCTCCGTCACATTTATCTCAACACCGCCGACTGCATCCACCACATGAATCACAGCATCAAATCCCACGGTAACAAAATCCGTAATATCCATGTCAAAGTTCATGTTAAGCATACTGATTGCCTGTTTCGCCCCGCCTTTTGCATAGGCAGCATTTGCCTTTCCATACTTATCTGTTGACATATTCAGCCAAGTGTCACGATACACAGACACTAACTTCACTTCTTTTGTATCCTGATTAATTGATGCAATCATAATGACATCCGTTCGCGTATTTTTATCGAGTTCCTTATCGCGCGAATCCACACCAAACAAGGCAATATTTCTGTAACCTTTCATGCTGGTCGTGCCGTCGTCAATCACTTGCTGCACTTCCTTATTGATATGGACATCATCTGGCTTTATATCCACATACTGAATTAGCTGCGATTTCTTGACTGCCCAGAGTGCACCGACCAATATGAGCAACAAGAAAATTTCTGATACGAACAGTATGATTTTTCTGCGTTTTTTCTTTGTTGCCTGCTGCGGTGTTAAGTTTCTTACGTTTTTTCCATTTTTTTTCTTAGGCGCGCTGCCCGCTGTATTTTGTGTTTTCTTGTTAGCTGTCCTTGGCTGACCAGAGGACCCCTGCGCTGCGCTTGACGCTGGCCTCCTTGCTTGACTGTTTGGTTCTCCTTGTCCTGCCGGTCTTGGCTGGCTGCTTGGTCCTCTCTGCCCCGCTGGCCTTGGCTGACCACCCTGTGTCGGTCTTGCCGACTGTCCATTCACTGGTCTCTGCCTCGGCTGACCCTCTGCCGTACTCTGGCGCATTGGTCTTGATTGACCCTCCGCTGTGTTCCGACGCACTGGTCTTGACGAACTCTCCGCAGTCCCCTGATGCTCTGGCCTTGACACAGGTCTTCTTGCTTGACCACTCTGCGCCTGACTTCTCGGCGGTCTGTCACTGCTGTTCGGCATCCTCCTGATATTATTATTTTTATTATTATCATACTCCTGCATTTTATAAACCTCCATGCTGCCAAAAGCGGCTCGCAAATTTGTACTTCTGCACAGAATTATTGATAGCAAAGTGCTCAATAGGCATTTTTATTAATAAACCCTTTAAATACTGTAAGAAATAAAATTTTCAAATCAAATGTCATCGACCAGTTTTCAATGTAGTAAAGATCGTACTCAATCCGCTTTTTAATCGAGGTGTCCCCCCTGTATCCATTTACCTGTGCCCATCCTGTTATCCCAGGTCGTACTTGATGTTTAATCATATATCTGGGAATTTCCTCCTTAAATTTCTCAACAAAAAGAGGTCTTTCAGGACGTGGGCCAATCAAGCTCATATCCCCTTTTAACACATTAAAAAACTGTGGAAGCTCATCGATACTTGTACTCCGAAGAATCCTACCCACTTTTGTAACTCTCGGATCATTTTTGGTCGTCCAGCCCTTCTTTTCATCAGCGGTACTCTGTACTTCCATGCTTCGGAATTTATACATCTGAAAGGGCTTATTGTGCAGCCCAACCCTCTCCTGCTTAAAAATTAGCGGTCCTCTACTCGTCGTCTTCACGCCAATTGCTGCCACCAGCATAAACGGAGAGGACAATATAATGGCAGCCAGCGCGCCTACAATGTCCACCAGCCGCTTCATCAACATATTTGCTGTATTGTTGAGCGGCACTCTTCTGATATTCACCACTGCAAGTCCATCAAGGTCTTCCAGATAGGGTCTGCTTGGAATCACACTGTTATAATCGGGGATAAACTTTGTATGAACCCCTGATTTTTCACAGATACTGACAATACTTTCCAGCCTGTCATAATCGGACAAAGAAAGCGTAATACCAATCTCATCCAACTTATTTTCAGGCAGTATAGCGTGCAGCGCATCAATCTCATCCGTCACCTGAACCCCTTTGTAGACAGCCCCCACCGGAACATGGTCATCCAGTATCCCGCAGACTTCATATCCCCATTCAGGGTTCTCCTTAATCTTGTTGATATATTCCTCCGCCGCGCGCGAGTACCCCACCAATAGAATATGCTTGACATTGTAGCCTTTCTTGCGCATTCGCCGCAATCCAAATCGAACAGTTTTTCGTATGAGCGATTCTAGCACAATATTTATTCCATAGAAAAGCCCAATCATGCCGCGCGAAAAATCTGGTATATTAATTGCAAAAAGCACTACCATAACCGCCAAGAGCCCAATGGTATTCGCCCTGATAATATTAAAAATCTCATATACTGTCTTTGCTGTACGCTTGGATGAATACAGATCAAACGCATTGTACAGAATCAGATATCCCGGAACGATTGCTATAAATGCAGTGAAATAAATCTGCACTGCCAAAATACCTGTACCGGGGTCATTTTCTTTCACATATCCGCCAAGCCACAAAAACCAGGAAAGCCAGTAAGCGGCTCCTATAACCAGTGCATCGAGCAAAACCAGCAGTCTGTTAAAATACTTCTGATTATCTCTTATCAATTTTTTCACCTTAATTCCAATGGAAAGAATTTAACTCATTATATTCTACAATATTTGAGCAAAAAGTACAACTTTTTTTTTACTCATGCAAAAAGCCGGAACAAATTCCTCCAAAGTTCAAACTGTATCAGCACGTAATTTCTAATTCTTTTCTTTTCAAAGCGCTGTCTGTGTTTTCTTCCAGCAGGTCCCGCTGACAGCCGGATTCCCTTCCAGAGACCTGTAAGATAGTCTCTTCCCATTCCTTTTCTAGCAAAAAATAGCATTTTTACCAAAAAGCCTGTAATCAAGAGCGGCAAATTCAACAAAATCTGCAAAACTGGCATATTTTTATAGATTAGATAGACACTGTTTCTCGATGCCAACCTCGTCTTAAATGCATTGTACCGCGAACCACTCGTGGCGCTTCCTGCATGGTATACTATAGAGTTTGCCGCAAAACGATTTCTATATCCAAAAATTTTTGCACGATAGCCAATATCAATATCTTCAAAGTATGCAAAATGTTCCTCATCAAACAATCCGACCTGATTCTCTTCCAGCAATTCCCTGCGATAGATGGCAGCTCCTGCACAGGAGGCAAAGATATCACAGTCTTTGTCGTAATCCGCTGCGCACTTTCCCTTGCCCCTTGCAAACGCCCAGCCCAGCGCACAGTAATAATCGCCCGCATCATCTGTTTTCTCTTTATCGTACAGCGAGACAAGCTTTGCGGAAGCAGAGAAAAATCGTTTCCGCTTGTCGTTGTCCATCACTTTTTCCAGCTCATGCACAAACGATAAGTCTGCCTGCGTATCATTGTTTAACAAAATCACATAGGGCGTTCTGCTCAGACGGATTCCCTGATTAACTGCATGGCTAAACCCTGTATTGGTCTGATTGACAACCAGTTTCACCTGTGGAAACCGGTCCCGCACCAACTCCATACTCCCGTCTGTCGAGGCATTGTCCACCACAATAACTGCTATTTCTTTTGTGGTTCCGGTGTACAGACTTTCAAGACAAGTCTGTATATATTGCATACCGTTAAAATTTGGTATCACAATTGTTGACTTTTTCATATTCCCCTCTCAAACCGTGTTCCTTTCACATTTTTCTCACACAGATGGGGTCCAACAACAATCTTGCCCCATCCTCTGTCAAGCGCGCGCACAGCTTTTCGCCAAGCTCCATCAATTTCTTGTCTCCCTCTGTGGTTCGACACAACTCCTGTATCCACTGTGGCAATTCCTTTTCCTCTGTAGATAGCGTACTGATGTACGAATGTCCAGTAACTTCCTCATAGACTGACTGATATGCCTTGTTGACTGCCATATTGCGCATATCAAGCCAGTTGGTATTCTGATACAAGTCCATTCTATTCATATAGCCAGCGTACAGCAAAGGCTGTCCCTGGTAGATACCAGATGCCACTTTGCCGTGCTTTGCGACAAAACCGCCGACCGCAGCCAAATCTGGTCTGTGCGTCAAGATACTATCCCCATATTCAATCCGATAAAAACCAAGATGCTTGTTGTGGCGAACATCAACCTTCCAGCCCATGCGCGATGCAAAGTCTATCAATGCTTTTTTTCCGGCCTCATACGCATACATTTTGCTCTGTGGATTATCCGCTGTAGAGTTTTCATGACAGCGCCAGTGATAGAGCACTTTTGGTACATGCACAATGGATTCCTCAATTGGCTTTGCCTCTTTGCGCTCCTTTTCTTTTATCAATAAATTGCTCACAATCCTAAGAATAATGTCATAGTCCTGTGAACCATCATATTCCTTTCTAATCTGTAACTTTTTAAGCACATCTGCACGCACAGTCATAAAATGACAAATATAGTTGTTGGTCAGAAGTAAATCCAAATTAAAATCAAGTTTGAAATGCGGATCATAGAAATGTTCTCCCGACATATCGCACTTATCCTCGTCAGAATACGCCAAAATTGGTCGACTTTTTTGTATGGCGTGTGCCATCTCATACAGAGCATCTGGTGTCAGCATGTCATCATGGTCCAACAGTCCATAGTAATCGCCTGTTGCAAAGGTAATCGCCTGATTGGTGTTCTCAGCTATCCCATTATTTCCTTCCAGACGTACATATCTGATTCTCGCATCTTGGTACTGGCTGACCAAATCCCTGACAGCATTCTTTTCACTTCCGTCTGCAATGACAAGCTCCCAGTTCGCATAAGTCTGCGCAACACAGCTCTCTATCAGCGCATTCATATAAACCGCCTGCGTCTCATACGCGGGCACCAATATTGAAAACTTAATATCCGATACATTCTTATCCGCCCTCTGTCTTGCCAAGATTTCCTCACTGGGTGCATGATAGTCATAATCGGCATAATACTTTGCTGTCACTCGCTCCCACGCTGCAACAACTGCTTCGCCGTAGCCATTTTTCTTGCTATAATTAATTGTCTTCTTAATATTTTGCGCCAATGACATCCTAATTCCTATCCTCCATTTGCTCACGATTTCTTTTCCAAAAATATCTTTCTGGTAACAAAATTATAGACCATCACAATTGCCGTCGCTATCACCTTTGCGCCTGTGTAAGCAAGGTCATAATTTAATAAATTTTGAATGAATTGAATCCCACCATAAATTGGTCCGACACAGAACCAGATAATCAATTGATTTAATCCCAGCCCAATCACACTCAATATAATAAATGCAACAAATTCCTTACTGCGGTCTAAATCTTCTTTCCGCTCGAAGACAAATTTAAAACTCATAATGTAATTTATAATCACGGAAACTGTAAATCCCAGCGCTGAACCTGCCATAGATGCAAGTTCAAAATAGGATTCGCCGCCCAGTTTCACAATCATTTTCATAACCGAAAGTCCAATAATATAATCAATGCCAAAGCAGATCACACCCACCACGCCAAACTTCATAATCTGCGCAAATAATTTCTTCATAAAAATCTCCTATTTTTCAAATGTAAGTTCTTTACGAAATGAAACCAGACGGCTTTTGCCTTAGCCGTCCGGTTTGATTCCTGTCCTAAATAGTTATTCTTATTCTTCTATGACAGCCTTGACCTCGTTTGTAAGATTCTCAACCTTCTTCTGTGCATCCTCAAGGCTTGTTCCCTTGACACCCATATAGAATTTAATCTTAGGTTCTGTACCAGAAGGTCTTGCACAGCACCAAGAGTCATTTGTAAGGTCAAAATAAAGTACATTGGACTTTGGCAGACCTGTCGGATAAGTTTTGCCGCTCTCAAGCTCTGTGATAACATCGTTCTCATAGTCTCTTACGCGCACAACTTCCAACTCGCCAAATTTCTTAGGCGGATTGTTGCGGAACTTGTCCATCAGTGCCGCGATCTGCTTAGAGCCATCAATACCTTTCATTGTGATTGCATACTGTGTCTCTTTGTAGTAACCATACTTTTCATAAATTTCAAGCATCATATCATAGAGCGTCTTGCCGTTCTTCTTGCACCATGCAGCAACCTCGCACAAACACATTACTGCGACAACCGCATCTTTATCCCTTGCGTGTGTTCCTGCAAGACAACCATAACTCTCCTCAAGACCAAACACATAATTGTTGGAACCAGTCTGTTCAAACAACTTAATTTGCTCACCAATAAACTTAAATCCTGTGAGCACCTCAATCAATTTTACATCATACGCTTTTGTGATAGGCGCTGTCATGTTTGTCGTCACAATTGTTGTGACAAGTGCAGGATTCTCTGGCATTGTTCCTGCTGCTCTGCGCTCTCTCAGAATATATTCTGCAATCAGCATACCAGACATATTGCCTGTAAACGCCTTGTACTCACCGCTCTTTATGTCAAGCGCATAGATGCCTAGTCTGTCCGCATCTGGGTCTGTCGCAAGCACAATATCTGCATTCTTCTCTTTTGCAAGCTTTAAGGCATATGTAAATGCCTTCGGGTCTTCTGGATTTGGATAGTCCAGTGTCGTAAACTTAGGATCGGGATTTTCCTGCTCTGGCACAACATACACATTTTTAAAACCAAGTTCAGAGAGGATTCTTCTCACTGGCTTGTTTCCAGTTCCACACAACGGTGTGTATACAATCTTAATGTCATCTGCAACTGCCTGAATTACATCTGGATGAATAATCTGTTTCTTTAATTCCACCATGTATGCGTCATCAATTTCCTTGCCAATTACCTGATACAGGCCAGCGTTGATTGCCTCCTGCTTATCCATTGTCTTCACTGTATGATAATCGGTTACAGCCTTCACCTCATTAATGATATCCTTGTCCTTGGGCGCCGTAATCTGTGCGCCGTCTTCCCAGTATACCTTGTATCCGTTGTACTCTGGGGGATTGTGGCTTGCTGTGATAACAATACCAGAGATGCAGCCGAGTGTCCTCAGTGCAAAAGAAAGTTCCGGTGTTGGTCTCAACGACTCAAACACATATGCCTTAATGCCATTTGCTGCCATACAGAGCGCCGCCTCATCTGCAAACTCTGGAGACATGAAACGAGAATCATATGCGATGGCAATTCCTTTTTCCTGCCCATTTGCCTTGATGATATAATTTGCCAGACCCTGTGACGTCTTTCTAACAGTGTAGATGTTCATGCGGTTTGTACCTGCACCAATCACACCTCTAAGTCCACCCGTACCAAACTCAAGCTCCTTGTAAAAACGGTCCTCAATTTCGCTCTCATTGTCCTTAATCTTTAAGAGCTCGTCCTTTGTTGCCTGGTCAAAGTAATCATCATTGAGCCAGAAATTAAATTCATCCATAAAACTCATACTGCTACCTCCACATAAATTCATTAAAATCAGTGCGTTGTCAGTTTGCACTACATTCCATTTATATTAAACCAAAAATTTGGAAATTTTGCAAGATTCTATGCAAATTATCCAAAATTAATTGTAACAGTTCAGCCTCCGGCTTCCTGTTACAAGCATCAAGCCATGCAAAAAAACTTCGCAGTTGGCTTGATGTACTCTAACCACTACACTTTCTTACGGACTTTGCAGCGTAGTGCAAAGTCCTACGCTGAACTGTAACAGTTAATTTGTCTTTAGTGAATAGTCGCTGCGGTCAAGAGAAAAGTTTGGATTGTAGTATGGATCTCCCTTGGCTAGAAGCTTCTTCCATCGCTCGCGAAACAACTCTGACTCATCCTCATAGCGCTCCGCTTTCTTCGCATCCACAATATCGCTGCCGCGCGAAGCCGACTCAAAATGATACAGCTCTGCAAACGGAGTAAAGATATTCAAGTACCCTTTCTCCCTGACACGCAGGCAGAAATCCACATCATTTAGCGCCACTGCAAACGCCTCATCCAATCCGCCAAGCGCATCATAAAGACTCTTTCTGACCATCAAACATGCACCTGTCACAGCAGAAACATTTTGTGCATAACATAACCGTCCCATATAACCAAGATTGTCATAGTTGATTTTATAGTGCGTGTGCCCCGCCGTCCTGTGCGCGCCAAGTCCAATAACCACACCTGCGTGTTGTATTGTTCGGTCTCCATAATAAAGCTTTGCGCCAACAGCCCCCACGTCAGGGCGCTGGGCATACATTAACATGGACTCCATCCAATTCATAGAAATCACCTGCGTGTCATTATTCAATAACAGCAGATATTTTCCTGTGGCATAACCAGCGCCAAAATTATTTATCTTCGCGTAATTAAACGCACCTGTATACGTAACAACCGTTATATTTTTCTGTTTTCTAATTGTGTCATAATAATCAAAAACCGCTTTTCCCGTACTGTTGTTCTCAATTACAATAATCTCATAATTACTGTAAGTGCTGCGTTCTTTAATTGAATCAATACAGCGTCTTAAATCCTCAACATGGTCCTTGTTAGGAATTAAAATTGAAATTTTGTCCTCACTGCGTATCTCGTACTTAATCTCAAAGATAGTATCGAATGCACGTGTGCTTTTGATTTCAAAATTTTTAAATCCGCAGCGTGTCAAATGGTCTGCCACCGCCCCTTTTGCCGCCGCGATTGCATAAGGTTTTGCATTGATATCACTCGCCACACTTGTCTTATGTGAGCGCCAGTAATACAACAGTTTTGGCACATGCACCACCTTCTTGGCATTTGCAGTTAGCCGCAAAATCATATCATGGTCCTGACTCCCGTCAAAGCCACTCCGAAAAAGTTCGGTTCCCTCCAAAAGCTCCCGCGAAAACACACTGAAATGGCAGATATAATTGTTTGCGCGCAGATTGTCCGGCGCAAAGTCTGGCTTAAAATGCAACGTAATCATATTGTCAATGCTGTTTCCTTTAAAAGTAGTCTCGTCGCAGTAAATATAGTCTGCTCCTTGTTCATTGATGACCTTAACATACTCGTAAAGCGCAGAAGGATGCAGAACATCATCTTGATCAAACAGACCAATATAGGTACCAGTAGCAAGTTTAAAGCACTCGTTTGTATTTCCAGAAATACCACCGTTTTTCTCTAATTTATGATAGACAATTCTACCGTTTGCGCGAGCGGCATACTCCTTACAAATTTCTTCAATATAACCGTGTTCTGCATCAGAACCATCTGCCAGACATAATTCCCAATTCTGATAAGTCTGATTCATCACTGAGTCAAGCATCTCTACCTGAAACTCCCGCTGATTATTCCACAACGGCACTAGAATACTAATTTTTACCATCTGGTCAAATACGGTATTTCTCTGCCTCTCTGCCTCTTCCGACGTCGGAAAACTCGCTGTTCCATGAAGTTTCTTTGCCTCCGCCTCAATTTGCTTCTGTTTTATTTTTCTGGCAATTCCTTTTGGCCCGCCCAGATTCCGCAGACGCCGATAATTGCGAAGCCCCCAATGCATTGTCTGACGCAAAGGTTTTGACGCCTTCCACAGCGGATTGTTCTTGATGCGGTCCAACTGAAACTGAAGGCTGTCCGCCTCATTTCTGGCATCTGCAAGTCTACCTGCAAGAGACGCTGCGCGCGCTTTTTCCTGCTCATATGCCTGCTTATAGAATTGCACATCCTGCACTTCCTTATTCTGATGAATGTCACTCATATCTTTTGCCATTTTGTCCCACACCTTTCTACTGTGAATTTCCATCAATTTTTATAAATACCAAATTTCCTGTCTGGTCACGCATATACAACAAATGTTTTCCGTTAATCAGAACTGCTATTCGGTATTTTCCATACCGCAGGCCTTGTTTTGCAAACAGCAAAGAAATGCCTGAAAGTGCTACATTTTCTGTACTTTTATCCTCTGCAAACAACTCTGCGACATCTTCGCGCAGCTTTGACGACAAGTCAAACGCATATATTGTTCCTACACCAGTTTTCTTAGTTTCCTCGACAAGCCAGATGTTTTTAGAAAGTCTTACATTATCCCGATTGCGCTGGACGCACCAGCCAGTTATTGTCACCATTTTATCGTCCTGCGCAATACTATCTATCTGAAGCATCAAAAGATTTCTGCCTGTAATTTTGTCATATATTTTTCCGGCAACGTTGCTACTTCGATACAGTCGCTCGCGAAAACCTTCCCGCCGCACAATATCACTTGACCATTTGCTGCCCTGTGCCGCTAAAAGTACAGGCTTCGCCATTTTATCGCACGCATATAAATAATTGACATTATAATCCACATCTTTTTTCCACTGTACCAAATGCGGGCTATAAAACGGATCTGTAGCACGAAACAAAGGATATTTTTGATACAGTCGTTCTTTTTCATCCTGCAATCGCTGTTGCTTTTCTGGGGAAAAATCGTATCCCCGACTAAGAGATTCATGATGAATCAACACTGCCTCATTGACTTGCACCGAAAAATATCCCCGCTGATACAGCCGAAAGCAAAACTCCACATCATTGTATGCTATGGGAAAAGATGTATCAAATCCGCCAACTGCATCAAACACATGTTTTTTTATCAGCATACAGGCAGCAGTAACTGCCAGCATATTATAATTCTGCGTGCTGCGTCCATGATAGATACAGTCTGTGTCTCTCCTGCCATTCAACTTATGTGCAGGTCCAATGCCCATATTGGTAATCCCTACATGTTGGATTCTATCACTGACTTCTTCTCTCGAACGACTAGGATAATACAGTTTTGCCCCAACAGCGCCCACATGAGGCTTCGCAGCATACACCATCATTCTGTTCAGCCACTTTCTACCTTCAATGGTATCTATAACCTCCACATCATCATTCATAAAAAGCAAATAGCTGCCAGTTGCATGCTGTGCGCCAATATTACACAGCGCAGAAAAATTAAATTCCTGTCTCTGATAAAAATAGTAAATCTTGTGCTTTTTATCTATATTATTGCGTGCGTCAATGACATCCAATATTCGTTGTTTCTGTTCTGAACCGTTATCCACAATAATCACTTCATAATTTTTATATTCTGTGTATTGGCTCAGTGTCTCCAAACAATGTTTTAACAGTTCCACATGGTCTTTACTTAGAATAATAATGGATACTTTCTCTTGTTCGTACTCCTTTTGATACAGCAATTGAATTTTTTCTGAACACTCCATTCGCTGTATTTTCTTTTGGCTGTCATTGGTATACAATACCTCTGGTATATGGATAATTCCAGTATTTTTTCCCGACTGATGCCTTTCTAACGCCTCCTGAAAAATCCAATAGACAAGCTCATAAATATCAATTTCATCCTGATATTTACCGACTATCTTTAAAATCACATCTCCGCAAATAGCAAACATACTGCCAAGATAGAAAAAAGAAGCGAGCGTATCCGGCGAAAAGTCCGGTTTAAACCAAGGCAGCCCCCTGTAATACACATCCCCTTTTTCCACGCTGTGTTGATATGGCACTGTGACCGCAGCATCAAAACACCCTTCCTCCATGCCGTAAAGCTCTTGCAGGCTTCCCGCATAGTCTTCGTCGGCATAGACAAGAACCACTCTGTCCTTCTCCTCAGACGCAAGAAAACACTCTGCTATTCGTTGTTCTGCACCCTCCGTCAGTGTTCCGCCCTCTCTCACAAACAGATAAATTTGCTCTGCATAAATTTCCCCAAAACATTTTACACTATCCATACACGAAGAAAAGGGAAGCTTGTTTATCTGCTTCCCCGAAACCATTGTATCCCGTGTTTTTTGCTGTCTCAACCACTGCAGATATGGTGTCTTCTGTGCAAAAAGTTCTTTCTGATATTGTAATATTTTTTCTCTCATTCGATTGCCAGCTTTTTCTCCATACTTCGATATAGTCTCTGTCTTGAACAGCCATCTTTTGCGGTCATCCACAATTCATACGTATCAGGCGGCAACGTCCCTTCAAAAATCCAGCTACAAAATCCAGTCAGTTCCACATTGGTTTCGTCCGGCAAAATTGCTGCCACATCCTTGCGATACCGCTTCTGCACAGGAAGCTCCCACACATTGCCCGCATTATTGACAAAAAGAATTTTAAATCGATAACGTGCATTGTCTACGCCAGGTATATACGCCCAGCCCTTAATGAGATAATATGCCTTTTTTGCATGGCCTTCCCGCCCGCAATCCTCCAAAGCAATCATAATTGCTTGGTTCATCTTTTCCTGTGGCGGAAGCTTTTTCCCCTCTACAGGAATATCACCTACAGAAATGGCATCCGAGCGCTCATACCCTTCTAGCCAACGGCAACTGTACTCTGGATCACCGCTGTTTAACAGCGTTCCAATAAAAGGGTCTCGCCTGTAAAGATCGGGGTGCCGCTTATAAAGCACATCTTGTTCCACTGTCAGACGTTTTAATTTCTTCTCATCTTTTAAATCATCTCCGCGGCTCAGTGACTCATGATGATACAACACCACATCATTGCGCTGGACATTATAAAATCCTTTTGCGCACAGACGAAAGCACAAGTCAACATCATTGTATGCCACAGCAAGCCCTTCATACAATCCGCCCATAGCAAGAAAACAATCTTTGCGCATTAAAAGGCAAGCAGCCGTAACACCAATCATATCATACACAAAACGGTTCCTACCATAATAGTAAGACAGACTATCGTCAAGTAGTTTTAGTTTATGTCCCGGCCCTGATATCGTATTGGTAATCCCTACATGTTGTATTTTGGTCGAGTTTGGATACAAAAGTTTTGCACCCACTGCACCGACATGTTGCAATGATGCTTGACCAACCATTCGAGTTAGCCATGAATCCTCAATTACCTCCATATCATCATTGAGCAATAGAATATATGTTCCCTTTGCCTCTTTCACTCCTAAATTACACATCCGTGAAAAATTGAAGTCCATTGGCAGATACAAATATTGAAATGAACACTCCTCTTGAAAATGTTCGAGTACAGCACAGACTTCCTCTGCACTGCCATTATCGATCACAATCAACTCAAAATTTGGATAATCCGTGTGTGCATAAATAGAACGAATACATTGTTGAAGTACCTTTGGGTTGTCCTTAGAGGGAATGACAATGCTGACAAGCGGCTTGTCTGGCACTTCATAGATGGGATAAGAGAGTCCTGTTTTTGCATTTAGCACCATTTTCCCTGCAAGTCCGCGCCGTACCATTGCCTGAGCACGAATATCATCATACGCATCACCCACACCAATAAAATCCGTTCTGTGCATAAGTGCGTCCTCAATCGCTTCCCTGCTGTCACCTCTTTCATATGCATGAAATAGTATCTTCTCAATATGGTTGGGACAACTGCCCTGTTCCGACGCCTTCAGCGCAAAATCATAGATATTCCTGCGATAGTCTGCATCTGCAAGCCATACAATCCCCAAGAAAGCCTCCCTGCGAACTGCAAAGATATGACCAAAATAAAAGAAAGAAAACAAGGTATCTGGCGACCACATTGGTTTTGTCCACGGAAAAATTCGATGCGCACCCCCGTCGTCTTTCAGAACATTTTGTGGTCTGCTCTGATTTAACATCCATACATCTTCGTCTGGATAGACCATATCTGTATCCTGGTGAGATTCAAAATACGCTATTACCTCGCTTATCGCATTTACTGCCACTCTACCTTCCCGAGACACAAACAAAAGATACTTTTTATTGAAATCAGACAAAGAAAACCGGCTACCACAATCCTCCATATAGACAATGCCAAGGTCAGAACATCGCTCTGTTCCCATTTTTTCAGCAGTACGCAGTTCATTCTCCTGAACCCACACCAGATAAGGATCGGTCTGACAGCGCAAATCTCTCTCATACTCCTCGATGCAACTCTGATACAATCTGTCCTGTATGGCACCTTTTATCTTTCCTAACATTCTCATCCTCCATCTCAGAATGCATTTTTAATTATTTTTTTGCTTAAAAAAAGCCCTTGTCTTAGCGAAAAATCCCTCTTTTGTTGCACTCTGTACAATCTGTTCTGCAAACTGCGGCGGCAGTTCCAGAACGTCTAACTCTGCTGTGAGGTGTCTGCCACCTTCTACATCAAACGCCAGATTGGGGTCCTCATGGTCAAATACAACCACGCCACATTCTTGCCAGCAGCCATTCACCACAATCTCCTCTGCGCTATACATTCTGTCTCCTACCTGAACCTTAAGAATTTCCACAACACAAGGAAAGGAGCAAGGATCAATGCGGAACTTTACCGCGTCCTTTGGAATATCATACTCCAATTTCAAGTGTTTTCCCAGCAGATAACAATTTAGCAGCCTTTGTGAATTTTCCTCACTAAATCCCTCGCCATAATCAATATAAATCTGCACCACATATTGCAAATCAGCATGACGGCAATACTGTACCATTCCTTCCAGATCATATGCCGGATTTCCAATTAGTTCCCGCATTCGCTCCGCCGAGGCACGACGCTGTGTAATCCGAAGCTGAAACTCCTGTTCTTCCACGGCTGCTTCCGCTATCTGCGCATCAGTATATCCCAAAATATCATTCATAAGAAGGTCCTTGCACGCCCTGCGCATCTCCCCGCCAAGCATATAATTGTAAAATGCCCGAAAAGCAATGTCATTTGAGTCAATATGCTTGTCAAATGTCCACTCATAGTCAATGACATGCCATGTCTCCCCATCCACAAGAATGTTAGGGAAGATAAAATCAAAGTTGCTGACTGCAAAAGTATCTTCCTTATAGCGTAGCCAATAGAGATATTCCTCAATCAGTGCCTTAAATCCCGCGACATCCGCCCGCATTAAACACTCGTCAAGCAAGGATTCCAGCGTTCTTCCATTACAGTACACAAAAGAAAGTCCATTTCTAAGATCTCCCCCAATCACAGTACAAGTATTGATCTTAATCTTTGTCCCCTCATAACGCACTGACAATTGTTCATATGCTTGTTTGGTATTCTTTAAATGCCTGCATGCCACCTCTGTATCTGGTAGCTTCTCTACATGAATCAGCCCTGACGGCTCCTTGACAATTGATGTACGCACTGCCCACTTTGCAGCTCTATCATTAGAAAATTTGGTGTAAATGACATTAGGCGCGCTGCCAACTACCAGCAAATAAGAATTGGAAAACAGCGGAAACTCATTTTCATCCAAAATTTCATCAAACACCTGTTTCTCATCAAATAAGAGCACCCGCTCTCTATCAAAATTCCTGAGATTGCTGCTTAACTCTCCTTTTTGGGGAAGATAAGCGTCCGAATAGATGGCTGTCGCAAACTTATAATCTGGATATGGATAATAGAACTTATATTCTTCTATTCCAACCTTACTTAGTATCTTTTCCAGTCCATGTCTAGTAAACGTTCTCGCAGAACCTCCCTCATGATACCCTTCTAGCCCTGAAAAATAAGTCCCTAGATGGTCCTCTCGACATCCTGCCCAGTATTTTAGTCCAAATTTATTTTCAATCGCAATGACAAGGCGTCCTTCTCGCTTTCTGTGACGGTCACAAATTCGCATAAAATCCTCATAGGGAGATGCGCCGCCAATATATGCCTGCCCATATTCAAAGACGCCAATCAACAATACATAATCATAATCTGTATCCAGATGGGGTTCAATATCCTTAAAATTACCGACTACAATTGTAATATTGTCCGCATCACAGTTGCGATATGCATTTACCAAACTACGTTTTTTGGATAAATCCACACAAGTGACACTGCCAACATTTTTGGCCAACACACTTGTAATCGCCCCACATCCAGATCCAATCTCAAGCACCTTGTCTGTTTTTTTGAACGGTATCCAGTCAATAATATTCGTGCGCAGCGGCGAAAAATGATAAAAAATCGGCCAGCTTTTCTTTTCTTCAATTATTTGTAAAAAGTGCTCTGGCGAATTGTTCATTGCAATGTCCAACATCTCATCTTCCACTGCGCCGTCCGAATACAAATCCTGCCCTGCATAGTAGGTGTAATCCATAATTACACCACCGATTTTTTCCTGCTTTATCCGCATCTTATCTGCCATACTGTCTCCACCTGCTCCTGTTCACTGTATCTTTGTGTACTTTATAATGTTATCCCCCAAATCGCTTTTCTCATGCGCATCTTTGACCACCACTTTGGAATCCATATCATAGTATCCAACCGTATTCTTGTCGGACACCACAGTCACATCCAATGCATCGTAGAGTCTATGATACACTTTAAAATCATTTCCCTCGTATCCTGTAACCCCAAAAGAGATTAAATATTCACCGCCTTGCAGTGACATTTTCTGTGTAAAGCGAATGTCCTTTACCGCGCCTGCTTTCACTGGCTCTAAAAATGCTTTTTCAAACATAGTATTGGTCCCTGTGATTTCAGTGCCCTTAGCTGTCTTAATCGAAAAGGCAAAAATCGGCGCTGGCAAATCCTGTAAAAATCTTACGCGCATACAAATACTGAAAGAAAGTCCTTTGATAATGGCATTTGTCTGCGTCCCACGGTCATCTGTCAGATAAATTTCCTCAATAACTGCCTCCTGTGTGCCATACTCAAGCATCTTTACGTCTCTACCATCTGACTGTTGTCTTGCACGCTTTTGAGCAGCCGCCTGCGACTGCACTGCCTCTTGCACATCCGCGTCGTTTACCAAAGTCTGCTCTGATTTCGATTCCGGCAGCTCATACTGCCCAACCAAAACACGCTTAAAATCATCAATCATTTCCTTAGGCGAACCCTCGCCAAGTTTCACTCCCTGATTGAGTAGAATTACTCTGTCACAATACTTGGCAATACTGCTTAAGTCATGGCTGACAATCATAATAGTCTTTCCCATTCTTTTAAACTCTTCAAACTTATGATAGCATTTTGCCTGAAAAAATACGTCACCAACAGAAAGCGCCTCATCAACAATTAAAATCTCAGGATCAATATTGATGGCCACTGAGAACGCAAGGCGAACAAACATTCCGCTCGAATATGTTTTTACCGGCTGATAGACATAATCACCAATATCTGCAAAATCAAGAATATCTTGCAATCTCCCCTTAATTTCCTCCTCAGAAAAGCCATTCATGGTCCCATTTAAATAAATATTTTCAATCCCTGAATATTCCTGATTAAATCCCGCTCCCAACTCCAAAAGCGCAGAGATACGGCCATTGACAGTAACTGATCCACTTGACGGATTCAGCACACCTGTAATAATCTTTAAAATTGTCGATTTTCCAGAACCATTTGTCCCGATAATGCCAACGCATTCTCCTTGCCGGACATCGAAACTAACATTCGATAATGCATGCGATTCATGATACTTCTGTTTTCTGGTCAGTTTGAGCGCTTCTTTCAATCGATCTGTCGGCTTATCATAGAGCCTATAAACCTTACAGACGTTCTCCACCGCAATTGCAACTTGCGTTGTTTCTTCTTTTTTTTCTTCCATAATTATACCCTTTGCGCGTCTTGACACGCATACCAATCAATCGTTTAAAAAACTTCTTTCAAACTTCCTCTCGTCTACAACACATCTGCAAAGTGCACTTTCAATCTTCGGAATATCAGCGCTCCAATGCCAAAAAAGACCACTGTCACAATCCAAAAGTAAGCCGTCGAATAAAAATCCTGCCAAAACCACTTCTCTGCAAACATTGCATCTCGATAACCATTCACAATATAAAATACTGGATTGATCTTCATAATCTTCTGTAGAATAGGGCTGTTGTCCAGCAAGGAAATATTCCACAGAATCGGTGTCGCCCACATGCCAACCTGCAGCAAAATATTGATAATCTGTGTCAAATCGCGGAAAAAAATAACAATCGCACAGGTCGAATAACTCAGAGCCAACACAAACATAAACATACAGAAAGAATAGTATAGAAGCTGTAGTAAATAGAGTGATGGTCTGTATCCATACACAAAATACACAAGCAGCATAAACACAACAAAAAACAGATGAACAAATGACGCCGCAATTAATTTTACAATTGGAATAATGCTAATCTTAAACACGACTTTTTTGACTAGATAGCTGTACTCCAAAAGCGAAGTCGTACCATTATTAATCGCCTCGCTAAAATAAAACCATGGCACAAGCCCCGCTGTGAGCCACAGCACATAAGGCGCTTCCACACCAACATTGAGGATCTCTTTCTTGTCCTGTCCCATAATGTGTCCGAACACAAACCAGTATAAAAGCACTGTGACGACAGGTTGCGTAAACGCCCACACACGACCTAGATACGACCCGGCATAACGGTTTTTAAAATCATTTTTTGCAAGCTTCCAGATTAATTTCCGCGACTGCCACAATTCTACAGGAAGTGTTATCAGCCTGTCATAAAACCGATAAAAAATCCCTATTGCTCCCACGATAATCAGACAGGCAATCACCTTTTTAATGAACTCTTCCTGTGGGTCTGCCAGCGGATTATGATGGATTAAAATCACAGCCGCAAGCATTGCGGCCGCAAGCGTCACATACAATTTGACAATGGTTTTGGATAATCCTTTTCTCATCGCTTAAATTCCTTTATGCCACCCCAATTCTGATCTCTCTCCAAAATCGTCAACTCCATTCCTTCTGGAATCGGCCATTGAATCCCAATGTCTGGATCATTCCATAACAAACCACCCTCATCATTAGGGTGATAAAAATCAGTACATTTATAGCAAAATTCTGCATAGTCCGAAAGCACTAAAAAACCATGCGCAAAATTCTTTGGAACAAAAAACTGTTTTTTATTCTCCTCCGATAAATAGACCCCATACCATTTTCCAAAGGTTTTTGACCCTTCCCGCAAATCGACCACAACATCATACACCTCGCCTCTGACAGCGCGGACAAGTTTATCCTGCGGAAACTCTTTCTGAAAATGCAGTCCTCGAAGCACGCCTTTTCTGGAAGCGGACTGGTTGTCCTGCACAAAAACTTGATCGATACCTGCTGCCTTAAAATCATTGTAGTTGTAGGTCTCCATAAAATATCCTCTGTTGTCGCCAAATACCTGCGGTGTAATCACCTTAAGTCCCTCTATGACTATCCCGTCCGCAACACATTCCTCTACTGTAATCTTTCCCATGTTTTTCAAAATTCCTTTCTATATCATCCTATATGCACATCCAATAAAGTTTAATTGATACCCAGATAGCTGACATTCAAATCCACTCTTCCTTCTATACCAGCAACTGCACCGCTTGAAGTATACTGCCACATATCATAACGCCCCTCATACAAAGGTGTCTGTCTGTACTCTGCGAGCCAAATGTTCGGCGCAATCATCTCCTCAACATTGAGATTGTTTAAATACCAATTGCGGCTTGCATACACACCTGCGTCAAGCCCCGCATTCTGAATGGTCTGACAGAACGCATTGACCACAGCAGTTCTTGTCGCAACATCCAGATTGTCTGCTCTGCCGTTTCCGCCAGCTCCCTCTGTGTCAATAAACACTGGATAATCCAATGTCGTTTCTCCCAAAAGGGTCACAACCATACTGGCCTCCTCAACTGCCTCTACCTGATTCGTCGCCTGTGTAAAAAAGTATAACCCAACCTGAATTCCCGCTTTTTTTGCCTCTGTCAAATTTCGATAAAAAAATGGGTCCTCAATGAGCCATCCAGAAGAAGAACCTCTGTATCCGCATCGAATGATTGCAAAATCAACTCCTTCAGCCTTCACAACCTCCCAGTCAATCTCACCATTCCACTTTGACACATCAATCCCTAGCTGAACTGCATTTCCCTGTTCTTCTTCCACATCTAGCAGTGCTGTATATTGTGTATCATCCTCATCCTCACTGTCAATCTTCTTTTCTTTTGTGTCCTCCTTTAAAATATCAACCTCCGCCTCAGAGTGCACAAAATACTCTATATCGTCAATCACTGTATAAGATACCATCGAGCGAACACGAACACTTACAGGCGCGGCAGGCACCTTAAATCCTGGCTGTTCCTCCAGAGAAACTTTGTACTCTCCAGGTTTTATGTCTGGTATTTGAATAATACCATCTTTATCCTCGTCAATATATATTCCTGTCTCTGCAACCTCCACAGAAAACGGCTCTCCAATTACAGTCTCCCCTTTGTCATCAATAATCTTCACTCGGATATCGCGCTCTACAGAACTTGCCAGAAGTGTTAAATTTCGTACTGTTTCGCCGTTCTCGTCCACCTCATCATATGTAGTTTTATTGGAGTTCTTCGGCATCTCAACATCAAAAAAATCATTGTCCTTCATAAATGCCGACAAGTCCGCACCATGTACCTTTCCGTCCTCTTCTATAATCTGTTTGGTATTACTGTCTGTACTGTTATTAGAAACTGTGCCTGAACTATTTCCTACAAGTTTATTGTAATTGACCAACACCACTGCTGCCATGACAAGCAGCAAAGTACACAAAATCAACAGTATCCCAATCTTCTTCCCCTTAGAGTCCATTTGCAACCTCTACAAGATATTTTCCATAATCCGTCTTCATCAGTGGTTGTGCAAGCTGCAGAAGCTGTTCCTTGGTGATAAAGCCTCTCTTATATGCAATCTCCTCGATACAAGAGATATAAAGTCCTTGTCGCTTTTGAAACGCACAGACAAAATCTGCTGCATCAAGCAAAGAATCATGATTTCCTGTATCAAGCCACGCAAAACCACGTCCCATTGTCTCCACCGTTAATGTTCCGCGCTTTAAATATTCATTATTGATACTTGTAATCTCAATTTCTCCGCGCGCAGATGGCTTCACATTCCTAGCAATCTCCACAACATCATTGTCATAAAAATAAAGTCCTGGCACTGCATAGTTACTTCTCGGCTTCTCTGGCTTTTCTTCAATTGAAATCGCCTTTCCATTCTCATCAAACTCCACCACGCCATATTCTCGCGGATCACGCACATAATAACCAAAAATAGTAGCGCCGCTCTTTTTTGCCGCAACGCGCTGCAACAGCTTAGAAAAGCTTTGTCCGTAAAAAATATTATCACCTAAAACCAGCGCTACAGAATCTTCTCCAATAAAATCAGCCCCAATAATAAACGCATCTGCAAGTCCTCGCGGCTGTTCCTGCACTGCATACTCCATATGAAGTCCAAGCTGCTCCCCTGTTCCAAACAATTCTCGAAACACTGGAAGATCCCGTGGTGTTGAGATAATTAAAATGTCGCGAATCCCTGCAAGCATCAGTGTTGACAGTGGATAATAAATCATTGGTTTATCGTAGACCGGCATAATCTGTTTTGAAATCGCCTTTGTCAAAGGATAGAGTCTTGTGCCAGAACCACCCGCCAATATTATTCCTTTCATAGTTAAAATACCTCCTGTATCATGGAATAGTCTCTCGAAATCTCCAAAACCAAAAGTCCTCAAGAGTCTATTTTACGCCAAAGTGGGAACGCCATACCTATCGGTACTGACGTTCCCTGTATTCTGCTCATCCAAATTTACTTGTACATCTCTTGATAATATTTTTGATAATCGCCACTTGTCGCATTTTTCATCCAATCCTCATGCTCAAAGTACCACTTGATTGTCTGGCGGATACCCTCTTTAAACATTGTCTCAGGCTCCCATCCAATCTCCGCCTTAATCTTATCCGGCGCAATCGCATAGCGTCTGTCATGTCCTTTTCTGTCCTCCACATAGGTGATTAGATCTTTGGATACGAACTTCTTGCGTGGGTCATCATCCGCAAGCTGCTCCTGCAACGTCTCAAGAATAATATGGATAATCTCTATATTTTGCTTCTCATTGTGTCCGCCAATATTATAGGTTTCAAATAGCTTTCCCTGCTCCTGCACCATATCAATCGCCTTGGCGTGATCCTCAACATAGAGCCAATCGCGCACGTTTTTGCCATCTCCATATACCGGAAGATTCTTTCCTTGAAGCGCATTGTTGATGACCAGCGGAATAAATTTCTCTGGGAACTGATAGGGTCCGTAATTATTGGAACAATTTGTAATATTTGCCGGAAACTGATAGGTGTCCATATAGGAACGCACAAGCATGTCCGAGGCTGCTTTGCTCGCAGAATAGGGACTGTGCGGCGCATATGGGGTAGTCTCATAGAAATACCCGCCATCCTCTTCCAGAGAACCATAAACTTCATCTGTAGAAACATGCAAGAACTTTTTTCCCTCCTGGAAACTGCCGTCTGGACGCTCCCAAGCCGCTTTCGCACAGTTGAGCATTACTGCAGTTCCCAAAACATTTGTTTGCACAAATATTTCTGGATTTTTAATGCTTCTGTCCACATGACTCTCCGCTGCAAAATGAACCACTCTATCAATATCATTCTCCGCAAAAATTTTTGTTATAGCTTCCTTATCTGTGATATCCGCCTTGATAAATGTATAGTTTTCTCTGTTTTCAATCTCTTTCAAATTCTCAAGATTTCCGGCATAGGTCAAGGCATCCACATTGATAATCCGAATCGCATTGTCATACTTCCGAAACATATAATGAATGTAGTTTGATCCAATAAAGCCCGCACCGCCAGTCACCAAATAAGTTCTCATCAAAAATTTACCTCCGTAATTATCTTTCTTGCTATTTTATCCTAAAATTGGAAATAATGCAAGCCTAATACCCTAAGTAGCTGTAGTTTAAGTCTACTTTGGTACTGATTCCGCTAATTTTACCCTTGCATGAATACTGCCACATATCGTATCTGCCACTATAGGTAGGCGCAGTAGAATATTGTGCAAGCCAAATCTTATAATTTCCGATTGCCCCCATGTTTAGTTTGTCCTCAAACCATGTTTTTGATGCATAGATTCCTGGCTTATATCCAGCACTTGCAACTGTCTGACAAAAAGCATTGACAACTGCGGTCCGCGTCGCTCTATCAATTTTGTCTGCTCTGCCACCGCTAGACTCTGTATCAATAAAAATTGGATAAGTGAGATTATAACCTTTTACAAGACTTACCGCCAGCGATGCCTCTTTGACTGCCTCAACCTCATTGATAGCCTGTGAGAACACATACACGCCAACTTTTAGTCCGGCTGCTGTAGCCCCTTTGATGTTTGTCCGAAATGACTGGTCCTCGATTAACACCCCTGTAGCAGAACCTCTATATCCACAGCGGATAATCACATAATCTACTCCTGAAGCCTTAACTGCATTCCAGTCAATGGTTCCGTTGTGTCTGGACACATCAATTCCAAAAGTCGAACCATTCACGGAAGTTGCAATTGCTCCATCTGTACCAAAATTATATGTCACACCTTGGATAATTTGTGTGCCAGTCACAACATTGCCAGTTTTGTCAAAATAATATGTCTTTCCGTCTATTGTCTGCCAGCCTGTATAGATATACTGTGGCTGCGACGTAATATAAAATTCCTCGCTGCTAAAGTAATCCGCGTAGACGGCTTCTCTGTAACTGCCATCAGCATTTTTGATATAAATTTGATTTCCATTCTTATCTTTTAGTTTCGTTGTTGTATCTACCTCTACATTGGAATTAACCGTAACAACACATGTTGCCTTTAGCGAATTGCCATCGGCATCCTGCTCCTTTGTGATTGCAGTAATAGTCACACTTCCTGCTGCGATTGCAGTAACCACGCCTTTTTCATCAACAGTTGCCACATTCACATCAGAACTCTCCCATGTCACACCGGCATCTTCCTTAGAATTAGAGACGGTTGCCACAAGTGTTGTCGTCCCTCCCACTGCCAGATTGACATCTTTTGTGCGGTCAAGCGAAATTGACAGCTCCTTTCCACCTATGATATGAATTTCCACACTGCTGTTAATCTTTAATTCTTTTCCATCGGCACCCTGTATGCCAGATACAGTTCCTGTAATTTGTACTTTTCCCTCTTGAATACCCGTTACAACACCTTTAGAGTCAACCGCAGCAATAGAAGCATCCCCACTGTCCCACGTAATAACAGGAAAATTTTCCGTGATAGTCTCTGTGCTTCCATCCTGCTTCGTATACACAAGTTTTGACGGCTTTACAGTCACTGTCTCTCCGACAGCACAACTGTCTGCACTCTTTACAATTTCCAGACTTCCCGATGCAATCTTCACCGCCTCGACAGTTATCTTGCACTCAGCGCTTGCACTCTCCGTCGTCTCACTTGTCTTCTTTTGTGGTTCGGTTACTTTTTGATAGATATATCCAATTGTTTGATCTGCGTCATCCTTGATTGGAGTACACTTTTCCTTTTCCTTATCTGGAAGTTCTTGATAGTCCTCAAGCATAATTTCCAATGTCTCTTCCACAGTTTCCTTTGGTTCATATGTGGTCGTAATCGTCTTTTTGGTAACTGTGTATGTAATGACTGCTGTTCCCTCTGCTTTTGCTGTCACCTTGCCATTGCTGACAGACGCAACACTCTCATCAGAACTTTTCCATTCTGTCGTGTATTGATATTCAATATCTTCTTCCTTTGTATCTGTAAACTCTGTTCCTTTCAGGGTAAGCACAGCCCCTGCAGTTAGTGTTGCCTCTGACTGGTCCAGAGATACATTCAGTGTGTCAAAGAGCATTCTTGCCGCCAATCTCGAAACCTGTGATGGATCTGCAATGGTATTTTTATCCACAAGAAGATAACTTTCGGAACCGCTCACAGGCGTTTTTGTGGATTCCACCCACTCTACAGTGTCCTTGAGCACTTCCGCTTCCGTCTCAGCATCATTTTTTTGCGTGTCTTCTGCCACTACATTAATCTGCTTTTCTGTCTTTACCTCGTCTTGCACATTAATCACGACATACTCAACCTTATCCTTCACCGTTACATGCTGCGCCATTGCTGGGAACTTATATTTTTCTGTCGAGGTCACAATCGCATCAAACACGCCTGCAGTGATATTCTGCGCATAAATTATTCCGTCCATATCTTCATCTTTTAACACAAGCTGTTTTCCTTTTGCATTTGTCAATGTCACCTCAAAAACTGTTCCAGTAATCAGTTCTCCTGTGTTTGCATCTGTAAATCGTATTTTGAGATCCTTTTCCACTGATACAAAGCTCACGTTCACTTTGGCAGTTTCTGGCTCCGCAACCACTTCAATTGAAGAAATCTCCTCCAAACTTGTTTCTTCCTCCGTAAACATGCCAGAAAGTGCAGCATTTGACATGGCAAGCAGACCATCATCACCCACAACTCCCAGATTCTTTAATTCATCTCCCAAAGGCGCTAACGCTTCAATCTGTTTATCTAACTGATTGGATTGAATAAACATACTGAGAATCACAACCGCAGCCACCAGCACAACAACACCCGTACATGCAAGAACCGCATCAAAAATTGTCAGATGCTGCATCCGCAGTTTTACTCTCTGCCAGAAACTTAACTCTTCTCCAGGATCAAACGCCGCGATATCATTTTCGTAACTGTCATTGTACTCTCCAAATGCGGTATCAAAAGAGTCCTCGTCATCATAATAGGCATCTGACTCCTCATATGTATCCTCGTCGTAATATTCCTCCTCAGAATGTTCATAATAACTCTCTGTGTCCTCCGCGTAATCCTCCGCTTCATACAGATCAATATTGATTTCCTTTGTATTGTATTGTAACTCTGGCGCTTCTGTTTTATACGCTTCCGACTCTAAAAGGTACTCCCCAATATCTTCGTATTCTTCGGATTCATATTCCTCCGTTTCCTCGTACTCCTCTGACTCATATTCCTCAGTTTCGTATTCTTCTGCCGCATACTCGTCAGATTCCTCATACGCTTCGGATTCATATTCCTCCGTTTCATACTCCTCAGTTTCTTCGTACTTCTCTAATTCCTCGTACTCTTCTGGTTCATACTCCCCAAACTCTTCGTACTCTTCTGACTCATACTCCTTAGTTTCTTCGTACTCCTCTGATTCATACTCGTCTGACTCATACTCCTCAGTTTCTTCGTACTCCTCTGATTCATACTCGTCTGATTCTTCGTACTCTTCTGACTCATACTCCTCAGTTTCTTCATACTCCTCAACTTCCTCATATTCTTCGGATTGGTACTCTTCCGATTCATATTCCTCAGGTTCATCGTACTCCTCTGGCTCATACTCCTCGTTTTCTAGTTCTGATGCATATTCATCTGCGTACTCCTGCATCTCTTCCTGTCTGTATGTACCAACTGTCTTATCCTCGCTGGAATATGCAACAATATATTCATCATCATCTGTATCAAACTGTTCTTCCTGCTCTGATTCGATATCCTCCCCATAAAAATCCTCTGTATCAATGTCAGCGTACTTTATTGGTTTTCTTCTGTCTGTATTCTGCAATCTCAATTTTTCCTTCTTTTTCATACTGCCCTGCGCCGCCTGGCACGCCTCCCTTTCTTTCAAATAAACAGCTCTCTTAGATTAATAGCTTCCTATTATTCTGTAACATTTGCGTAATAATTATAGCAAAACATAGAACTTTGCTCAACATCTTTTTATTGAAATCAAAATGTAAATTTTTCCTCGCTGTGTTGCCTTCTCAAAAAATACCCTATACATTAAAGATAATAATCCCTGTCATAATACATACAATTCCTATAAATTTTTGAATGCGAATCTTCTCGCCAAACACAAAATATCCCATCACCAACACAAACACATTGCCTAATGACTCAATTATCGGCCCATTTTTATAATCCATGCCACTATACGCATACACTGTCAGGAGCATAGAAAGGAAAAGCAAACCATAACCACCGGCCACATACGGATTTAAATATTCTCTCACCCATGTTTTATAATGTTTTTCAGCACTTACTTTTAGAAGAACCTGTGAGATAGATGCAATGGCGACTGACAAAAACATAGCAACGGCAAACCTGCTAATCATCTATCTCCTCCTTTGCATTTTCAGAATTTACAATAAGCATCCCAACGACTACCAACAACACCCCCACAATATTTTGCAGTGTTATGGTATCATGAAAAAAGACAACCGCCCACACCATAGACCAGACAACTGCCATCGAACGATTTGCATAAGCGACAGACAGCTCAAACCGCTTGATAATCTGTTGCCACAATACCGCATAAACTGCCAAAATAACAAATTCCATTCCAAAGAAAAACAAAAACCGGATTAAATTTCCTTGACTTTTAGAAGCCTCCTTGGACATCACGCCCGAGATTGTGTAAATTACAATGACAGCTTGCAACAGTATAATATTTTTCAATGACCGCATCTTGTTCATCCTCCTGCCTCAATCACATCCGCATCCAAAAGTCCCTGTTCCTTAAACACCCAATAATAATTGTAATCCATATAAATAAAATACCCCTGCACAAACCGAAATAAAAAATATCCTTCTTCCTCCATACTGCCATTCATTTGTTTTATCGACGATAGCACAACAAAAGCACACTGATGATTTCGCGCACATCTGGCTACCTCAGCCACATCATATGCATCGCGGTCTCCCTCCATCGCATCATACAGTTCATTTTGAAAAGTCCATGCTGGTTCTAAGATATTTCTACCATAAGGCGTAAAAATATCTGCGGTATATTGTCGCAAAAACGGCAGCAGCTCTGCTGGAAGTACTGCGATTGGTCTATAGTTTTCCAGCTTAAGCGCATCTGCCACATCAATCACAATCTGCGGGACATGATACGCATTGCTCGACTTAACATGCATCGATTTTGTGTACACCAAATCTCCGTTGATCATAATCGCCAACACCGCCATTAAAAAAATCAGTGTCTTCGCAAAAATCGACCGAAACCGCGCCATTAATTTCACCACGCTGTAGCAAACCAAAATGCCCATTGGCAACGACCATAGAACGCGATAATAGACATCCGCATCAATCTTCATCCCAATCCATGCATAGAGCGGACATAAAAAGACCACACCGAGCGCTGCCACAAAATACAGCAGGACAACCCGCACTTTTCTGTCCTTCTCTGTCATCCATAAGAACAGCAGTGCGATTAGAAAGAGCGGTATTAGAAAACTTTCATTATTATATAAAAGCACCTCCTCCAAAAGTGCTTTTATAACCTGACTCAACTTTTCCATCATCTTCTATCTCCAACTCCATAACTCTACTTTACAATAAAATAACACACTGCCAACATTAGACAGGGCACACAGCACAAAAATAATTCCACCGCAAATTTTAAGCTTTTTTTTCGGATACCAATCAGTACTGCCGCCAAACCAGTCATAGTTGGTATAATCATAAAAGAAGTGCTTGTGGCAAAAACTGCCGACACACACACACAGATAAAAAGCATCCACATACCCTGACTGGTTGTCTCCTGCGCCAAGTAGAGCAAGCTTAAAAAAAGTGCAGGAATAACCATACCCGCCATCAATCCTTTTCCTTGCCATGTTCTAGTCATTGCAAAAGTTTCTGTAGTATACAGCGAAATATTTCCGTACATGAACCATACTGCAAGCAATATCATAAAAACAGGTTTATAATTTTTTCTATTCCATAAAAGTCTACTGCCAATCTGTCCATAGATACAATACAGAAAAACAAGCCACACAGGTGCTAATACACTATGCGCAACCGCCGCAGGCGCAATGCCACTCAGTCTTGACAGCCACGCCTGATAAATTGGTGTCGGTGAAAAAGCATGTCTTGTATCCAGCGGATAAATATAGCCAGTATATGTGTCGCGCAAATACATTGTGTCAAATGCATCTGTAAGCACTGCTGTCGCAATATAATACGCATCATCCCCATCATAATACTCGTATAACACTGCATATCCAATCTGAAACAACACAATCAAAAAGAAAACAACCCATCCCAATTTTACATGTCTAGGCATTTCTCGTATCTGACAAATCTGTTCATAATAGACTTTCCAGAGACTGCGTCCTTTCCACAAAGAAATCACCAAAGCCGCCACAACAATACAGGTGTACACAATCACTAACGCAGTAAAACGCTGCTCTAACAAAATAAATGGAACTGCAGTCAACTCAAACAGAAAAAAGCTCACAAACCACCCGCAGACATAAGTCATTGCGGGTGTCTTTTGCAAGCGATTCATATGCGTTACAGGTATTAATCCCAGAAAAAACGGCACTGGCAGAACGAGAGCCAGCAATATTCCCCATCGAACAATTTCCACCAAATGTATTCTCCTGATTCCTTATAGTTCCTTAATCTTAATTTTCTATAGTTGTATCTTTTCCATTTTTATGCTTTCGTATACATCTGCGGTCAACCTCTCTACTTCTGCCCGAAATAAAGAGAAAGTTCTGCCGCAATATGCTCTCCTAAAACAATATTCCCATTATCTTTTGGATGAAGACCATCTGCTAGATAATAATCAGATGTTGCAGGGTCAGAACAGTCCATAAAGCCAATATTATACAGCTCAATTACATGAAATCCAAACTCACTGGCAAGCTTTCGCTGCACATCAAGATAATCATTTAACGTCAACGGCTCCGTCGCATCCGAGTAAGTACATGTAACTGTCTTTGAAATATTGTACATTGTCACAAAAAATACGTCCTTATCTCCATAATACTCTTTGAGCTGTTTCATAAAATACCGCACAGAACCGCAATATCCCGCAGTGCTGACCGTATCATTTATATCGCCGTAGCGCTTGTTCTCTGGAGTGCTTAGATAATCATTCACTCCCGCAAAAACAACAATAATATCCGATTCATTATTTGTGATATTGCCAAAATTCATTGCAAGAGACAGCGCATCATCTGCATAAGGTGTAAACATTCTGCCACCGCCACCATGATTTAGTGTCCTCTGAAAATGTAAGTAGGCATCCGCATAATTGACATAGCTGATATAATTGCCTTCCTCATCCACCGCGCCCTCAATTCCCTCTGTGATACTATCACCGATAAATACCACATTACGGCCACTAAAGTCATAGGCATTGTTCGCCAAAATCTGTCTGTCCATCTGATTAATTTTCTCTGTTTTTTCTCTGGAATTTGGAAGGCTGTATAAAGTTTCTCTCGCCTCCGCAAAATTCACTTGCTGCTCTTTTCTGGCTGCAATCTCTCCTTCTGAAAGCTGACTGACTTCTTTTGGACCTTCCTCTGAAGTCTGCTCTGTTGGAAAAGATTCTATGATGTCAGATTCTGGTTCAGAAGTCTGTGCTATAGGCGTTTCTTGTTCCAATTCACTCTCAGTCGTAGTCTGCTCCTGTCCTGTCTCTGCGGCAGTTGATACTGGCAATGCCCCTTTCTCTGCAAGAATGGTTTCACAGCAGATACAGCCTTTACAGCTACAGCCTGGAATACATCCTGCCGGCGTTTCTCCTTCCTGAATCACAACTGTATTATCGGATTCTCCCTTACAACCCACAAGTGACACAGAAGTCACTACAGCAGCCATCAAAATAGCCACTATAGACCGTTTATTTCTGTTTTTCTTTGTCATTTTTTCATAATCTCCTTCATCCTCTTTAAGCACTCCGCCTCATCCTGTCTGTTATCAGATAGATAAAACGTCGCAAGTTCTCTGCTCCTCTTATCCAAAAGTTCACTGCAATCCGTAAGGTTTCCAGGATGAAACATCAATTCCAATTCCTGCCCCTTTTTGTCCGCATAAGCCTTGTATGACGGAAGCAATGCTTCTACAACCTCCTTTTTCATCTCACAAGTATAGAAAATACCAAAAAATACTGGCACCTTCACTCCTTTGCTGTTCAGTATTTTTCTAGTTCGCTTCCCAAATATTTTTAGAATACACCATTTCACCCAGTTAATCGGCGGTATATCACTGTGCATTCGCACATTGTGCAACAAAGGCGTCACAGGATCGACTGGTACTCGAATTTGACAAATTTTAAGACATTCAAACTCTTTCTTTGACAGCACTTCCATCAAGCTGTCAAACACAATGGGTATCATGTGATAATGCTGGTGGGAGTCAATCGCTGTTATCCTAAAATCATTCTTTTTTGTCACAGCGCGCAACTGTGCTGCAATCTCCAATTGAATTTGCCGGATAAGTGTCTGCCTTTTTGCACCCTTTTTCAGATAATTCCACTCAAAAAACTGCAAAAAACCTTTGTCAAAGTAACCTGTCTTATCCACTAAATCCGGTACATTTTCTGCCCCTGCAAGCGGTTTCCCCTCCACAAAATTCAAATGAAGAACACGTCGAATCTGTGTTCCTTCCGAATCAGCTTGGTCCAAAAGTTTAAGTGCTTCTTTTAATACAGGGGTATTCGGCAGCACACTGACGCTGTTTAATACTCCTTTCTGCCAGCAATCTAAAATACGTTTGGACTGCTCGATTGTCACCCCATAATCATCTGCATGAAACCAAATCTTATCTGCCATCTTTTTTTGCTGTCCTTTCTCTCACTGTCCTTTCTCTTAATAAATACCAGATAAACCGTCCATTGGTTGTCACATACCGTTTCCACAGTCGCTTTGGATCTTGCAGCAGTCTGTAGAGCCACTCCAAACAAAGTTTCTGCATAGCACGCGGAGCGCGTTTAATATTTCCAGCCAGATAGTCAAAACCTGCTCCCACGCCAATCGACACCGCACAAAGCTTCTTTCTGTGTGCATACATCCACTCTTCCTGTTTGGGAGCACCCAGCCCCACCCACACAAAGTCTGGCGCAACATCATTTATTTGTTGTATAATTTTAGCATCTTCTGCTGCTGTGAGTGGTCGAAATGGGGGCGCGTACATTCCAGCAATCACTATCCCTGGATAATCCCTCTCAAGCGCATCTTGCATTGTCTCAAGCGTCTGTTTCGTCGCGCCATAAAAAAAATGTCTATACCCCTTCTGCGGAGAAAGCCGAAATAATTCCACCATCAAATCTGGCCCTGTAACACGCTCGGCATCTCGAAATCCCATGCGTCTACTATAGTGAGAAAGCGGCGCCCCGTCAGGCAGCGCCATCGCAGCACTGTTCTGTATTGTGCGATATTTCTTGTTCTCATATGCCATCACTGTCGTGTGCACATTGGAGACACAAATATAATTTCCTCGCAACGCATCTAAATGCTTATCAATATAGGCAAGTGTGTCCTGCATATTTGTCACATTAATCTTTGTTCTTAATATTTCACAATACCGCAGTTTTTTCATCTTACTCCCTATTTTGAACCCTTTCTTCCTAAAACAGTAAACACTGTCATAAACAAAATCTTAATATCCAGCCCCAGTGACCAGTTGTCAATATATTCCAGATCCATCTTTACAATCTCCTCAAAATCTTGAATATCACTCCTGCCGCTAACCTGCCACAATCCCGTCAACCCAGGTGTAATACTCATGCGTCTCCTGTAGTAGCCACTATACTGTTCAAATTCATCCTCTGTCGGCGGCCGCGTGCCAACCAAGCTCATATTTCCCACCAAAATATTAAGAAACTGCGGCGTCTCGTCTATGCTTGTCCTGCGCAAAAACCGCCCCACCTTTGTAACGCGCGGATCATCTTCCATCTTGAACATCAGACCGTTCATCTCGTTTTGCGCTTGCAATTCTTTTTTTCGCTCCTCCGCATCAATATACATGGAACGAAATTTCCATATTTTAAAACGCCGCCCATTTTTCCCAATGCGCATCTGGGAAAAAAATACAGGACCTGACGAATCCATCTTAATTGCCAACGCCACAAACGGCGTAATTAGCGCCGTGAGAAAAAGCCCCACAAGCGCCCCTAGAATATCAATCAGCCGCTTAATTAGCATCCTTCTCGAATCCATTGTTTTTAATGCGAACGATATGACACTATAACCCGCCATCTGCTGCACATAAGTATTCGGATTAGCACGACAAAACAAATCCACATTGTAATGACAAGTCAGTCCCATCTCCTCAAACCGCTGAACCATATCGCGAATTTCAATCACTGGCACTTCTGGAAGGCAGATAAACACTTCATCCACCGCCATCTGAACAACTGTTTCGTACAGATTTTCCTTTGCTGCAACAACAGGAACCGACTTGATTGACTGCCCTATTCGATCCGCATCATATACGACCGCCGCCGTAATATCATAATACCATTCTTTTCCTTTTATTAGATTGCTAATCACTTCTTCTGCCATAAGATCCTTTGTAATGACAAGCATCTTTTCCGCACTGGTGCTCTTTCTGTAATACTTCCACAAAACTTTTTTAAAGACCATGTGCGCCGCATATGTGAACAGCGTATTTAAAATGGCAAAAATCCCGTATACAGAACGAGAGAACTCATATGATTGTTGTGTAAGATACAACACTACCACTAATCCCACAACAAGAATCAGTGTATATCGTACTGTATAGTAAAACTCCTGATAATAACCTCTGGTAAAAAAATTTCTGTTCGCATCGAGAAACATATTGTAGAGCAGGCACAAAACTACAATATAAGTTCCCACCATCAAATGGAACTGTCTAGGATAATTTTCATAGTGAATGATGCGAAACCGAATAAACAAAGACAATGCATAGGAGAGAACAACACCTAGGATATCAATCAAAAGGATACTGTATGTCTCTATCATTTTGTTCTTTCTTCTGATGTTCTCCATTTCATTCCCTCTATTCAAAACCATCTGTAATTCAATACATTATACTATGATTGCTGCGCAGTCACAGTATATTCATGCCCATTCAGGCAGGTATAATGTCTGACGACATTATACTATGATTGCTGCGCAGTCACAGTATATTCATGCCCATTCGGGCAGGTATAATGTCTGACGACATTATACTATGATTGCTGCGCAGTCACAGTATATTCATGCCCATTCGGGCAGGTATAATGTCTGACGACATTATACTATGATTGCTGCGCAGTCACAGTATATTCATGCCCATTCGGGCAGGTATAATGTCTGACGACATTATACTATGATTGCTGCGCAGTCACAGTATATTCATGCCCATTCGGGCAGGTATAATGTCTGACGACATTATACTATGATTGCTGCGCAGTCACAGTATATTCATGCCCATTCGGGCAGGTATAATGTCTGACGACATTATACCATGTCCCACAAGATACTGTAAAGCTGTACTCCTATTTTTGTCAGGATTTTGGATTATATTCGTTACTTTTCATACCGCACCATGCACTTGCTGCATGGTGCGGATCCAGCGCCAAAATGCCTGCTTTGTGGCATTTTGTGTGCATCAATTATTGCAGTTCACACCAAATCATCATAAATAATCAACACGAAATCTAGCGCGAGCGTGAATTATAACTTATATTCGTTACCGCTGTTCACCCTCTTTAATCATATAATTCACAAACATTTTAATATCTGTCAAAACTGCCTCTTTATTGCAGAGATACCCGTCCTTACCGCCAAACCTTGCTGCATATGTAGTCCTAAAATCATATTTTACAGGTGTGCCTTTCAGTTCATTTTTAAAGACTTCGCCTGTCAATGCCTTATATACTTCCGCAGCGGAAACTGGTTCTGTCGCAACATTGAAGCACGTCATATTCTCATTCAGTGCGGTCTGAATGTCCTCCCATAACCGCCCTAACGAATAAAACTGAAACGTGCTGCGACTGTCTGTAAAGTGCAGTGCTGTAAATCCCAACTTTTTAAACTTTTTCTTTAAAAGGCCTTTTTTCTCGCGGTCAAGCTTTACACAGCGATAAAATCCATTTCCAGCCGCCTCATAACAATCTTCCAACCGAATCGCATCATCCGCTTTTTCCAAAACTTTCAATTCAAGATACTTTTCCTTTTTCAACATAGGAGGAATTATATTCATATAATCATAGATAAAATTCTTCTTAATATTATATCCATACAGCGCAGGCAATCTGACAATCAATGCATTTGGATAGTTTTTTTGCACCCACTTTTCTAAATAATAGCGATTTAGTCCATATGGCTGAAAGCGGTTTTCTTTTCCGCCTTTTCCATCAGACAGCGGGGAATCTTTCTCATCCACACCCACGGGATTGCTGTATACATCTATGGTAGAAATCAGCACAAGACGCTGTGGATTGATTGCTTTTATGTTCTTTTCCGCTTCCAAAATCTGTTCCAAATCCTGCTCTGGCGCATTGTTTGCAAAATACTTTTCCGCCTGCACACCCGCGTAAATAAGAACCTCCGGCTCAAGACCATACGCTTTCTCTATATTCTGTGAATCGTATACTCCCTTAATGCGGTTTCTTGCCCTCGAATAAAGATTGCTTCCTACAAACCCAGTGTAACCTACCAATGCTACCATATTCGTTCCTCCTATAACTTTTCTATACTCTCAAAAACTGCCTTTGTTTTAATATTTCATTTTGTCTAATTATATTCATTGTAAACCATCAAAGGTTTCTTGGCAATGTCATTTTATCTATTTATTGATGTCTAAGTTACAGTTCAGCTTAGGACTTTGCACTACGCTGCAAAGTCCGTAAAAATACATAGTGGTTGAGAAACATCAAGCCATCGCGAAGCAATTATGCATGGCTTGATTCCTGTAACAAGAAGCCAAAGGCTGAATTGTTACATGTCTAAATAGTAACGTCTAAATATCTTTTCCGATGCAAATTCACATTCCCAACAAAAACAAACAAAATGATGAGTAACGCAGATAATGAAATGCCGATACCTGTTTTCAGCCCATACGTACAATATGACAAAACAACATGATGTTTTCCTTCTGGAAGCTCAATTCCCATAAACATATCATTCATTGGATATACTTTGACCTTTTCTTCATCCACACATGCATTCCATCCTTTACTGTAAGGAATTGCAATACATAATATTCGATCTCGATCTGAATCTACATTGCATTCTATTCGATTTGTAGTTAGTGCAATATCTGTGACAGACGCCCCTTTTCTCTGCAAGATACATTCTTCAAAATCAGAAAAATCATAAGAAAAAATTTTTAAGTTGTCCACAGGAAAACTTTCTGCTTTGGTAAAAGCAATCGTAATTTCCTGCTCCTCTACAGATGTTGCAGCGCCCAGATTTACCCCTGCATTCCCATTGTAAAAGTCCTGTGTAATATTTGCTTCTTTTATCCGATTCTCTGCCGGAATTTTTACTGTAAAACCGCCATTTAAGTCCATATGATCAAAGGATAAATAATTTTCTCCCTTTCTTTCCAATGGAACTTGAAGTGATAAAACCGCACCAGGTTTTAAAATAACCATACCATTTTCAACGTTTCCCTTTTCAATATTCTTAATTTGATATGGTATTTGTTTTAGTCTTGTTTCAGGTATATTCACACGCTGAAGCTTTCCTTCATACGCTTCTATCACCGCGGTATTCAATATAATCTGTTGTTTCTCAAATCCATTTTTCCCCTCATATAGTCCTTCTTCCAGCACAGAATCATAAGAATAGAAAAGAGGAAGTGCATTGCTGTTTTCATACAAACTCCATTCTCCATCTTGCGTTTCTCTCACTTTTTCGTATCCATATGGAATCAAAACATTGGAATCTGTTCGTTTCACCATATATTTTACAGCGGAAAGTGTTTCTAGGATTGTTCTCTGATCAAGTCCAACATTCATATGATTTAGCGAAGAATCTGGATTGACATCCCACTCCAATAACGCATTGGTAAAATAAGGATTTTCTATACTAAAGTACTCTGACACCCCATAATATTGTTGAAACAAGGCAATATTCTGTCCATTTCTTGGCTCTGTAAAAGTTCTCTCATTACTGATACGATAGATAGTAGTATCATCAATCAGCTCATCCACTACATTGCGTTCCATAACATAAAAGATTTCTCTATCTCTTGCATTGCACTGCCATGCCTTACAGATTGTCATAATCATCACACAAGCAAACAGCAAATTGCACAATGCGCTCATTTTAATTTTTCTTGCAATCGGAAATAAAATACATAAAAATGCTACAATCAGTCCATAAGAAAACATAATGATTGGAAATTGTTCTGTATCCCACCAATTCTTTATCTTTCCATATAAACCCAAAAAGCAAAATAGTCCCGTCAATATTATTTTTTGAACCATATTTAATTCCTGAAAAAAGTCCCACTGCATCACCACCAAATATGCAATATAAAGTATAATGACTATTTCCCATCTATCATAAATAGCGCCAAATCCTGACATAATACAACTAACTGCTGGAATCCATGTAAGCAAAATTAGCATACTAATATTGAGCTTTTCTTGTTTTCCTTTTGTTGATAATAAAGTACATAATACTGCGATTACTCCAATTGTCGCGACAGAAAGCACCTGTCCATTAGTCTGTGGGAAAAACAAATTTATCAAAAAATTTTTTATCTCTTTCCATGAATATATCAGATCAAACTGTGTCTGCACATATGCTCTATTGCTGTTAAGAAAACCTAGAACAGATGGCAAAAATATAAAAGCTGCCAGTGCAAGCCCTAAAAGATACTCTATAACCATCTCGAATATTTTTATAAAACTGCTTTTCCACTGCTCATGCATTTTAATCAATCGGTATATTACATATATCCCCAAAGCGATTGAGCCAATATAAAGATAATAAAATCCACAAAGAGCAAATAAAAATGTACTCATAAAAAGTATTCCTTTTCTCTTCTCTTTTAGAACTCTCTCCCCACCTAACAACATCATAGGAATATACATCATCGCATGAACAAAAATTATATGAATATTGGCTTGCAATGTAAAACCACTAAAAGTATAAACAAACGTTCCTATTACATATGCGCTTGTTTTCAATTCATTATTATGTTCTCTCACAAACCATAAAAACGCAATTCCGCCTAAATAGACCCTAAAATAAAACAAAAACGAATAAAAAAAGGGTAAACTGGCCTCTGGTATCAAAGCACTTAGCAAATAAAAGGGATCGCCAAAACCATGCCAGTTTAACGCTGTGATCAAGTCATCTCCCATACCTAAACTCAACTCAAACAATGGAACCGTCAGATTTGACATAAAATTACGTATCATCCTACTAATATACAACATAACGGGATACATCTGTGTTACCGCATCCCATCCTCCCAGCGCTGCATATCCATTACTGCTCATATCATAAATCTTCGGAACTGCATAGCCCCAATAACATATTGAGTAGGCAAGATAAACCTGATATTTTTTCCATAATTTTCCTGGCAAATTCATAATTATACTCCTCATCATTTCTTTATTGACATCACTTATCTCTCGACAAAATTTCCCAGAAAAAATATCTCGGTCGATGTTTTGTCTCTAAATAATTTCTGCCCACATACTCTCCAATAATGCCAAGAGACAATAGAATCGCTCCGCCAAGAACCCAAATCGACATTAATATAGAAGACCATCCACTAACTGTATAGCCAAAATAATGCTCGTATATAATGTGTATAATCATGCCCACTCCCACCAACAAAGCCAGAATGCCCATCGCAAAAACCATCCGAATTGGCTTGATACTAAAAGATGTGATTCCGTCTGCTGCCAATGTAAACATTTTTGACAGAGAATATTTTGATTTTCCTTGCATTCGCGGAAATACATCAAAATGCACAACCGTAGATTGTAAGCCAATATTAGGAATAATACCGCGAAGAAATAGATTTACCTCATCATATTCTGCCAAAGCATTCAGTGCTTTAGTGCTCATCAATCTGTAATCTGCTGAATTTTCATAAATATCACATCCCATTAGCTGCATAATCTTATAAAATAAAGTTGCTGAAAATTTTTTAAAAATCCCATCTGTATTTCTTGAATTACGCACGCCATAAACAATCTCATTCCCATCATTATACGCCTCGATAAACCATTCCATTGCGTTGATATCTTGTTGCAAATCCGCATCAATTGTAATTGTATAATCACAATATTTTCTGGAATACATCATACCTGCAAGAATAGCATTCTGATGTCCCCTGTTATGTGCAAAGCGAAGCCCTTTTATTTCTTCATTCTTTTTATACAATTCTTGAATAATCTCCCATGTCCTATCCTTTGAACCATCATCTACAAACACAATCCGACTTTTATTGGATATCAATTCTTTTTGTGTCAATTTATGAAGCTTGTCCAATAATTTTGCAGCCGAAATTTCCAAAGCTTCCTCCTCATTGTAACAAGGAACCACAATATAAAGAATCCCTTTTTGTCTATCACTATTCATTTCTTCTCTATTCCTTCCCTTCTTTGTCTGTCCAAAAACAATAAATTTGTCACTGTATTTTATCTGTCCCTTTTTCTTATCTCCCAATGTGCTTATCATACCCGTTTATATTTGATTGTAAATCATTCTATACTTGTTGGCAATCTCATTTTATCAGAAACCTTCCACTCTATTATATTACGCATAGTATCCCCTCTAACCATCCAAAATTCTTTCGCCCATGCGAATCGAGCAGGGAAGAGCCATCTTCCCCTACTCGCGCGCCGGGCACCTGTCAGCTTTGCTGACATTCTTCCTTTGGGTGCCCATGTGCATAAAAAACCAGGCACAAAACAATCCTTTGCCTGGTTTTATAGAAAACTCTCATATTGATTTAATAAGTCACTTCCCCGTCATGGTCAATTATCGATACGTAAGACACCCCTTCAAGAGCACTTAGTTTCTGCACGAGACCGCCGCCGTCCTTTACTCGCAGCTCCATCACAATACTCATTCGTTCGGGCGCAATATTCCTCGATTTTACCTTAAAATATTTCGTGTATTCTGTCACTACCTTGCTGATATCCTCCTCCATATCGCAGTACATCGTCTGCACCATCAGTATCATTGGTGCCTGCGCAGCAGGAAACTTATCCAACACAAAAATCATTGCTGTCACAATTATCGATAAAATACCAGCCACATTAAATAATCCTACACCGCAAATAATTCCTATTGCTAAGGCCCAAAACATAAAAACCAAATCTAAAGGGTCTTTTACCGCCGTCCGAAATCTGACAATGGACAATGCACCCACCATACCAAGAGAAACCACAATGCTGGACTGAATTGTAATAATAACCGCGGCCGTGATCATTGCAGTTGCCGCAAGTGAAATATTAAAGCTTTTATTATAAAAATTTTTTCTTGCAAAAATTCGATAGATAAAATAAATATACAATGCAAAAATCAAAGTGATGGCAAAAATCAATATCGTTTCCGACAAAGATAAGTCAGCCACCGCAAATGTATTGACAAATGACTTTTTTAAGATATCATTGAACTTCATAGCATATTTCCTCCTGCAATGCTGTATTTCCTGCACATATAATATTTGGAGTACGTCGTCTGGCGCAAGCCTTCTGTCTGAACCGCCGAATAGATAAAATCTGGAAGCAGTTCGTCAAACTTAACTTCCAAAATATGTTCTCCAAAAGGCATAACTGGCCTTGAGACAATATTGTTATCCAGAAATCCTTCTATGAAGCTACCAGAACGTATATTTGTATCAAATGTTACTCTAACATTGCCATCTCTATATACAAAAGGAATTCTGTCATATTCAACAATCACTTTTGGTCTCAAAAGTCGTATATTCTGCCACAAACAAAACTTACGATACACATCTGCCTCCACTGCGTCCATATCTACTGGCAAACCTTGCATTATCTTCCTACACAGTGCTTCATCAATGCTGCATGAAAGTTTTCTCGTTTTACCACGCTCTTTTTTCTTTAATTCTAATCGAATATATGTTTTATCATCATTATAAATCCTCAGCCGAAATTTCTCGCGCGGGTCATTTCCATTAATATTGTCATAGAGACAGCGTTCCTCATAATCATCAAAATATAAACTTCTTATTCTGTATTTCTTATTATCACCAGCATATTTATCATATTCCATCAGTCCTTGTATTTTATTTCCAATCAATGCCAACTGCTGCCCAGAACAGATATATTTATATTCATGCCTATACTCACTCATATGATATCTGCCCCCACTCACTCTTTAAATAATCAAGGCGCTGCTCGATAAATGTCAACAATTCTTGCACGTCTGCCATATATGCTTCCTGCTTTTGAGCGAGTCCTTTTGCATCCGAAAAGATATTCCAGCGAATCATATTACAATCATTTGACTTCGCAATCAGTTCCCTATTCTGATAAAGCATATTCTCTGCATATTTTCTAAGCTGCGGTTCAAATTCTTGAAAAAATATCTTTGCCACTTCTTTTCTAAAATCCTCATGCTGATACAAAGCATACCAAATATCAGAATCTTTCTCCTGCGACGCAGCATATAATCCAACAGGATCATGCAAATTAATTCCAGAATTGGTGATACCAGACGCAGCAATGGACTTATCATAATCCCAACAAGGCCCCGCAAAAAATTTGTCACTGATGCTGTCATCATATTTATACAAATACTGACTTGTAAAAGAAGCATCCAAGTTTTTTACAAACTCCTCAAGCAAATACTTCCGCGCAAAAGAATCCATATCAATATAATCACTGTATGCCGCGCCAGTATAAGGACTATAGCCATCTTTAGAAAAAATTGCATCTTCAAAATCTTGATAGCGATTGGCAATATAAGAAACTTGCTCATAGGATGCATATTTAGGACTTGTAAATACCACTGGCTGCATTCGAGACGTAAGAAATCCACTCGCCTCCAACCCATAACGGTCACTCGAATCAAGCTCTAACAAATACCCACCAGAAATATTATCGGGCTCTTTTGGTATTTGGTATCCTTTGGTGCTAAAAAGCCTTCCTTGAGGCTCCATAAAAAACTCCATTGAATCAAGAGGCACGTTGTCATTTAATGCTTTCACTTCATCTTCCAAGTCCCGCACAGAAACTCTATTTTTTCCCACTTCAATCTTTTCCGTAAGCAGATAGTTTCCGAGAAAATTGCCGTTTGCATAGACATCAACATACTGTGCGTCTGGCGTGTATGCCAAATCTAAAAGCTTCGCCATAGAAAAGGCTGTCGCATTTCTAAGAAGCGTATGGTCAAAAGCATTTGCAATTAAAATCCACTTTTTTGCTGAACCCATACCAAACAGATCTGCTTTTTTTTCTAATTTTATGGTGTACGATTTCTTATCGGTGTCTTCAAAGGAAGAATTGCCGCGGCAGTGTATCTCCTCAATATTACCCTCAAAATATTTGTGTCCCTTTCCATCTAAAAACAATGCTGCTCCAGACTCCGAATAATCTTTTGCCGCATGGAGCTGGTCTAACATCCCTGAATCTGTTTCCAGAAAAAGTGCAGGAATCTCAGAAGTATACATCACTTCCAGTGCATAGTTCAAACTGTCCGGTGAATCGTCTGTACACACTGTATACTCTCCCTGTAAAAAACGATACTTTCCACCACTCTTTATTTTTTTCCCATCAATATAGACAACCTCTGTGCCAAAAATTTCTAAGTCCAACTTTTTTCCCTGAAATGCTCCTGGCAGAAACAAATAATATTTGTTGTTTTGCTCATCCTTCCACCACTTAACGTTAACATTCTTCTTCACCTCAACAGAAAGCGCAAATGCTCCCTCAGAAACTGTGGCCTGCTCTGCACTCACAGAACTTCCCTCTGTAAAATCTAGCACTCCAATTGTGGCTGTCAGCAAAAATAGCAATAGTATTATCACTGCTCTTCTATAATTTCTAAAACAAATTTCCATCTATGCCGCACCTTTAACCGATTCACTCAAACTTGTTCTAAAGTATAAATCGCAATGAATCACATCACAACATACTTAGACTCTTTTTAACAAAATTTTAAAGCAATTTATATTTTGTTTATAAATCTCTTTTTCATTTTCTGCAAAAAATAAGAAATGATGCATCGGCTTTTTATTTCTGACACATCATTTCGCTCTTTACCCATTATTCACACATCTTTACAACCCATATATCATTGATTTTTTGTACACATCCACTATGGGGATACGCTGGCATATTCTGATAAATCTCTGTCTGCATAATTTCCTCTTTCTTATCAAATCGCAGATCCGCCATCTCATACCCAACAAACATTTTGATAAAATTATCTCTCACACTCATTGTGATAAGACCATTCTCAAACGCAACACCATCAAGCTCTCTAAGGTCCTCCGCATTGAGTACATCAACTTCCACGCTGCTTGGATTATCCTTATAATGAAATTCTCCCAATATCTCAATGCTGTCCCCTTCCTCGAATCCTGGGGTTGTCTCAACCATAGCAATCACTCTATTAAAATATTGCTGCACGCGCTCTGTCGCAAAATTTGTCCTCAAATATGCGCGATTCGCCAAAAGATAATCCGTATAGCCACTCACAAATATCGTAGACACTGTAATAATTACAAGCAAATAACGCATTATCTTTCTCCATCTCACGGGTATTGGCTTTACATGCCAGTCCTCCATACAGTACTCCAAAAGCGCCAATACCAATATATAAATCAGTGCATAAGCATACAACATCAGCATAGAGTAGCTTACTTCTGGTGCCATAAAATAGATAAAGGCTGCGGCCAGCGGAACCAAAAAGCACAGAACGATCAACATGAAAAACGTAAGCTTGTCTTTATATAGTTTTCTCTCAATCGCAAGATATACAAATAATACAATCGCAAGAATACAAGTAATAACATTTGCTACCTGTGCTGTACTACTTACAAACGCAAATGGTTTCCAAAGAAAGTATTCCAAAAAACGCTTATAACAGCGCGCAATTAAAATTGGCATCTCACGAATTGCAATCTGTCCCATATTTCCCACACCGCCATATGTCTCATTATCAATGTTAGGATATATAATATGGGAAAGTTTCATATACAGAAAAACACTTATGCCAAGTACTATCACACACAGGATTCCCTTTTTCAATATTTCAGGAAATTTTTTGTTGTGATAAATATCAGAAATCATACCAAGTAACATCAACGTGATCGCCAAACTCGCATAACTTTGGTAGGTTCCAAGTGCACAAATTAGCAAGCCTATAGAAAGCAGCCACCCATATCGATACTTTCGCAATAAATATACAGACAGCGTTACCATCAAAACACCGATTCCAGAAGTATGCGCCATAAACATAAAGGACATTGTACTAACCACGCTTGGAAACGTCTCAAGCACCACCGCTGTAAGAACTGCACTCGTAGTACTTTTTAATTGCAAAATTTCCAAAACCAAACATGCCGATATCGCAATACACAATATTAATAAAAAGCCATGCACAGCCGGCACACTAAATCTTCCCCCAAGCGGATGGATATACTTTAAAAACCATCTCCCTAAGTAATCACCACTGCCATAAGTTCCCATACTGTTCGCATCATCCCAATTGAGAAACTTGTGTGTAAGCATATAAAAATGCGTAAGCCATCCCACAATAATGCCTGATAAAAAACATATTCTTGTATGTTTTGGAATCTTTTTATTTAACTGCTCTAACAAATCAAAACTCATTGAAATGATACCTTTCCTGTCTCAACGCAAACGTTGTCCCCACAACATATGCATCTGCCTTATAAAAATTAAGATCACAATCCATATTTTTTTGTATTTCATCTTGCCGAAATACAAAGAGATATGTGTCATCTGGATTGCGCAACGCTTCTTGTGTATCCTCATCTACACCGATTCCCCGCGCAAAATAAAAGTTATTCATTGTGAGCCTATTGTCCATTGCCCACCTTGATATCTCTAATATCTCTTTATTTTCAAAGCTATTTGACACCCAAACCAAATGTTTCAGACTTTCTCTCTCTGAAAGTTCCTCCCAAACTGGATCTTGGAAAGGTGAAACATATATTTCTTTTTTTGCAAATTGCTTTCTCAAATCCACAAGTCTGCCGCTAATGTCAAATACTTGAAGAAAACAACAAACCGCTATTGTGACAGTCCCAGCAGTAACTGCTGTTTTTCTGTATTGCAGCCTACTTTTTTCCAAAACGCTATCCCATAACTTCGCATTACAGACAATCACAACAATATATATCAAATAATTTACCGGCCAGATAATTCTTCCTGTAGCGCGGAAAATGCTCCAATAATGCGTCAGCGTACTACTGTCTGTAAGCACAAACAAAAGTTTATCATTCCAAGTCACTATAGGAGATGCCGCAAACACAATTAATCCCACCGACACTATCACTCCAACTAAGATCTCTATCCAATTCTTTTTCATGCACTTACTCTTGTTTTTTATCAACTCTAAAACCACAAAAATAACCGCAATCGACATTAGCACAAAAATTCCAAGTCCAAGATATGCAAATCCCTCATACTGCAACTCGTTGTACATCGGAAGTGCATCAAAAAAACGAGAATATCCTTTCTCATTAAAAAAACCATTTAAATTAAAACTGCACTCCCCCAATCCCTTATCATTCGATACTGCACGTGTCGAAAATCCTCCCAGCAGATAGGTGCTGATAAAGAGCATACTGGCAAACGACACCCCAGGAAGCAAATACTTCCATTGAAATCTTTTTTCCCTCAAAATACTACATAAAATATATCCACACAAAAATGCACCGCACATTGGAAGAAAATACATATGCACGGCTGCTATAAGCGCCCCTAAAATGCCCCAGCACAATATCGCTTTTTTGGTATTTTGATAATCTTTTCTATTTCTAATGTATAAATAAACAGCAGCGAGGATCAGCCAATGCCCGCTGAGTGCAGTATGTTTAAACATCCGTTCAATTACAATCGGCGACACCACAAAAAAAACGCTACCAATCAGTGTCTGTATTTCTCCAATAGAAAATTCCCGTAATATTTTAACAGCAAAAAATCCATGTAATGCAAAACAGGCGATTCCCCACCATCCAAAATATTGAAACGTATCCGGCAGAATAAAAGAAAACATTTTAAAAAAAACGGCCAGTACAGGTATCGAGTCTGTAAAAATAATAGAGGTGTAGGAAGGATAAGCCAAATTGTCTGTAAGACCAATCGGAAAAGTCCAGTCACCACGTCTATAAAAACACCAGCCTAAATAATGCTGTGTCAGATCTCCTTTCCCCAACAGCCAGTCATCATAGAAGGGATTTAATACATCAACTCCATATAATGCTATAAACACCACAATGCCAATCATAGAAGATAATATATATAATATACCATCACTATTTCGTTTTCTGCGCATACTTTCTTTCCTTTTCCAAGTAATTTTTCGTTACTATTCACAGCCTAGAAGCCGCTCATAGTAACGATTCGGGACGATATTCAGAATTTTGCTTTCGCAAAAATCGCCCCTCATTTCTGAATCATGTTCTCACGGAATGCGCAGTTCAGCGCATTCCTGTCCCGTGAAAAGTAATAATTTCTCATAATCTAGTACCATTCTAACCACTCTTATCACAAATTGCAAGAAATTATTAACCTTACTTGTCTTTTATCCTCTTTCCTTTTATACTATAAGAAGCAAGAGCTGCTTCTTATAGTCGATTTACGGTGCAAAGGACGCGCCTTTTATCAGAGGTAAAGGGCAACTTCTGATAAGATATAATATGCCTATGAATATCTGTAAGCATACAGACACAGACTAAATATATCGGTTTGCAAAAATATTATACATGACAGAAACGGAGGATCACTATGATAACAGTATTATTAAACTGGGGATATATTTTTATTATCACATATCTGATTGGATTAGGATTTTTTAAGCTATTATCAATTCTTTTAAAAAGACCATTTACCATTACTTTTTTTTCCTCGATATTATGTGGTATTGCAGTCACTACTGTTTACGCCCAGATGCTAAGCCTTTTTTGCAAAATCGGTTTTTTTGCGAATTTATTTCTCGTTATACTCTGTATTGTTACAGTAATTATTTATCCCCGTTCTTTTTATAAAAAAACGCTGCAAAAAATAAAACTTACCTTTTTTTCTTGGCAAGGATTACTATATATTGGTCTGATTCTTTTTATTGCCTTTTATACATCGCGCGGTACTATCCACACAGATACAAGCTTGTATCATGCACAGGCAATTCGATGGTACGAGGAATATGGTGTTGTAAAAGGTCTTGGAAACTTGCAATGGCATTTTGCATACAACAGTTCCTATTTTGCATTTGCATCTCTATTTAGTATGCAATTCTTGTGTGGTCAATCACTTCACTGTACAACAGGCTTTATTGCCATTATTTTAATACTATGGTCTATACATCACCTGCGCGGATTTCTCACCCATACAAGTCATCTGTCGGATATGTGTTGTGTTGGTATCCTTTTCTATGCGCTTGTCAACCTGACCGGATGTATCTCTCCAGCCTCCGATTATGCCTCCATGTATATGGCGCTCTATTTGATTGCCCGTTGGTGTGAAACAATAGAACAATCCCCTCATAACGTTGATGCATTTGCACTTTTAAGCGTTTTTTCAGTGTATGTAATGACTCTCAAACTATCCACGGGATTGCTAATTTTGCTCGTAATCTTTCCGCTGGTATGTCTTATCAAAGCCAAACGCATCAAGGATATTTTAATTTATTTTTCTCTTGGTCTCTTGACAGTGATACCTTTTCTCATTCGGAATGTCATTATATCTGGCTGGCTTTTATATCCATTTGCCGCAATTGACTTATTTCAGTTCGACTGGAAGATGCCAAAAAGATATGTGATGATTGACTCTGCCACCATAAAAGTATGGGCAAGGTGTTTGTATGATCCGAACTTAATTAATATGCCTTTCCAAGAATGGCTGCCTATATGGTGGAATGCGCAAGAGCGCTATGCTCAGATGCTCATTCTAACCAACCTACTCGCCCTTGTTTTAGATATCGCAATATTACTGCACAAAATAATAATCAAATCCAAACTATGTTGGAATACAATACTGCTCAATCTGTGCACTTTTGCCTGCCTGATTTCCTGGCTATTTTTGGCGCCATTTATCCGATATGGTCTTGCATTCCTTCTTGCAGTCCCTATGCTTTCTATTGGAATGTGGCTGGGAATGTGGCCGAAAAAAACAGAACCAAGCAGCTTTTACAAATTATTTTCAGGCAGTATTGTGTTTCTTATGTTTTTTGTGCTCACGCCATATTGGGATCATTACTTTGTAGATGATATTGTATTTATCAAACAAAATTTAAAGCAGCCTTATTATATCTGTCAAAAAGATTATGACACTTCCGCAATGAAAGAATATGATATGAATGGAATTGTCATATACTGTCCAGAAGAGGGACAGATTACAGGTTATGACTATTTTCCTTCGTCATCATATGATTATATGATTCAACTCACAGAACTCAGAGGAAAGGCCCTCAAAGATGGATTTCGATCCCTAGAGCGAGAATAGACATAAGGAACAATGCCTTATGTCAAGATTTTCTGATGCTACGGGTGCTATAGAATGTGTTTGAAAACAGGAATAATTTTTTCAAACACATTCTAGTGCTCCATCCAGACAGAAATTAGAGTTGTGCATTGCATGGTTCGTGCCAGTGCTAGACAGAATTTCGACGGCGATGCGGTGGCATCGTCTAGAAATTTTAACGACACAACGGTGCGAAACAGGTGGTTCATGAATCTAATTTCTGACCAGATGGAGTAAGTACTCCACCCGGTCAAAATTCTATCTAACTGGATCACTAGTCTTCACATATACAAATATGTTGCGCAAAGTCCCACAAATTTTTAAATAAACATTTTTTATACTTATCTTGCAGTATCTCTGAAACAGGGTGGCCACTCAGAACTAATGCATATTTACATCCTGCGTTGAATGCCGTCATCAAGTCTGACTCTTTATCCCCAACCATATAAGACTGCCCCAAATCAATATTCCACTCTGCTGCCGCACGATCTATCAAGCCAGTGTGTGGTTTTCTACACAGACATTTATCCTGTTCCACATGAGGACAATAATAAAAAGCATCAATTGCTGCATCATGCCTGCTTAAGATTGCATTCATATAATGGTGAAGCTGTTCAACGTCCTGTTTTTTGTAATATCCTCTGCCAATACCTGACTGATTTGATATCACAATCAATTTGTATCCCTGCGTTTTTAGTAGTCTTAATGCTTGAAAGGTTCCATCTATAAACATAAGTTTGTCTATTTCATGCAAATAATCTACCTCAACATTCAAAGTCCCATCCCTATCCAGAAAAACTGCCTTATCCATTTTATCTTATCTCCTATGGCCTATCTTGACAACGCTTGAATCACTTGCTCCACGCTTACCTCATCTACACATTGATACCTTCCTGTTTTCAACAGATGCTCCTTGCACGCAGCAGTAATTTTCTCATATGCACAGCCCGCACAGTCCTTCTTTGCACTGCATACAATAATTGGTTCATGTCCCTTACAGTCACGTTCACAACGATATGGCAGAAACCTGCCGTATGCAAACTCTCCAAAAATACAAACACCCTTTGTATTTACTGCAGCCGCAAAATGAATACCGCTGGTATCATTACCTACTAACAATTCGGCATTCCGAATGATTTCAGCAAGCTCAAACAGCGTTGTTCTTCCAAACAAATCATGTACTCTTTTCTTAGATTCTTCCCGTTTCATTGCATCCACAAACTGCCGAAATAGATATGCTTCATTTTGTCCTCCACACAAATACAAATCCATTCCTTTTTCCTTGACAATGTATTCACCAACCTGCGCATACCGCTCAATTGGCCACATTTTTTTGCCAGAACTTCCTCCCGGAAAAATAACAGCATATGGCTTTGGCGGTATCATTCCCTGGCGGACATGTACTTGCGGAAAAGATGGATACCCCGCATAAAAATCAAATCCAAGCCCTCTGATAAAGACAGCATTCCTCTCAAGCTCCATCAGATTCCTTTCTCCCGACGGAATCAGTCTGTCATAAGTATTATCTAATTTTTTACGGATATGCCGAAACGCTATAAATCTGCTTAGATTCATTCTGGATTCATCCGCCACAAAAGCAATTTTTTCTTTTGCTGGAATGTTCCTAGCCAAAAGATCCATATCAATCGTGCGGGAATATTCTGTCTGTAGCAATGTATGAAACGTTCTTTTATGAAAACGATTCCAAATTTCTTTTTTATATTGATTATCCGCTTCAAACCTTTTACTCTCTATTGATATCACTTCATCAAAAAATCCTGTATTCTTTGCGATATCGGTGCAAAAAGTATTACATACCAAAGTAATCTTCTGCCCTTTATACAACTTTTTATACTGTTCTGCACTGTCAAGCCAAATCAAAAAATCTCCAATCGCATCAATTTTTATGATAATGATACCCTGTACATCACGGGCAACAGGTCTTTGATTTTTTAGTCCTGCTATCCGAAATTGTGTGAGCCAAATATTGATCCATCTGCAGACTTTATCACACGCACTTCGCCATGCCATATCATTCAAAATCCTCCATCCAAAATCCCTGTTCCTGCAGCCCTTTTTCTATCAATCCACAAAGCGTATGAATTAACAGAATATGCATTTCCTGAATCCTCGGCGTATTCTCCGAAGGAACATTCAGCAGGTAATCCACTATTAACTTTATCTTTCCACCTGTAAAACCAGTCAGCCCAATCGTGTGTATATTCTGTTTTTTTGCCTCCTGTAAGGCATTAATTATATTTGCAGAATTACCACTGGTCGATATACCAATCAATACATCTCCCTCTTTTCCAAGTGCTGCAACCTGTTTAGAGAAAATATTCTCATATTCATAATCATTTGCAATCGCTGTCATCACTGTCTGATTTGCATTCAATACAATTGCTGCGATTCCTCTGCGCTCCATCTGATATCTTCCTACAAGTTCCCCTGCCATATGCAGCGCGTCTGACGCACTTCCGCCATTTCCACATATCAGAAGCTTATTTCCTCTCAAATATGCACCTATACAGACCCGCGCCACTTGTTCTATTGTTCCAATCAGCGTCTCATCGCGCAAAAGTTTTTCTTTTGCTATAATGCTTTCCTGGATATTTTCTCTAATATAGTTCAGCATACAGTTCTGTCCTCCACTGCTCTTTTTATTTTTTCTATGATATTTGTTGTCGAACATCCGTCTACCATATTGACATAATCAACTCTGCCTCCATAGACAGCGGTGTGCTCCATCTCTGGAATCTGTACCCCTGCATAATCACCGCCTTTCACAACAATATCAGGCTGTATTCGGTCAATAATACGACATGGCGTCCTATCCGAAAAAATGCATACATAATCTACACTCTCAAGCCCTGCAATGACAACTGCCCGTTCCTGTTCTGGCACAATTGGTCTAAAACTGCCTTTGAGTGCCCGAACAGAACTGTCCGAATTAAGCAGCACTACTAGAATATCCCCTTTTGCCTTTGCCTCCGCTAAATAGGTAACATGTCCTGCATGCAGAACATCAAAACATCCACTTGTAGATACAACAATCTGTTTCTGTTGTCTTGCTTTCTGTACTTCTTGTTCAAGCTCATCCAAAGTTATAATCTTTTTTCTCATTTAATTTCTCCATCAACTCATCTCTTGTGACAACTGCTGTCCCTCTTTTCCCTATAACAATTCCTGCCGCAATATTGGCTAAAATTACCGCCTCATCAATTGTAAGTCCACTCGCAAGCCCTAATGTAACTGCGCTAATTACAGTATCGCCGGCACCTGTAACATCAAACACTTGAACTGCCTTGGAAGCGTAATCTCTTCTATTCCTGCCGTGTTCAAAAACGGATATTCCCTCAGAACCTCTTGTCACAATGATGCATTTTGCCTTAGAGCGCTCCAAATAAGCTTTACCTGCCCTATCTAATGAATCCAAATCCCCTATCTGAATATTGACTGCGTTTTCTAATTCCAGGTTATTTGGCTTAACAAAACTCGCATTCTCAAAAGCATCAATATGTCGGCTTTTGGAATCGACTGTAACAATAACATGATTTATATTGCAAAGATGAATTATCTTTCTCACAAACTTTGAGTCGTCCAACACACCCTTACAATAATCTGAAAGCACTACAGCATCCCACTCAGATATGTGAGATGCAATATATTCAAAAATTTTTGTACAAACGTTCTCCTGTATTGGGCTGTTATCTTCTTTATCCACCCGCAAAAGCTGCTGTGCCTTCGTCGCAAAACGTATCTTAACAGTAGTCAGACGATCTCCATCTACAAAAATACCCTCTGTATCAATAGAGGCATTTTTCAAAAACTCCCTAAGCCATATCCCGCTGTCGTCCAATCCTGCTACACCTGCTATAGCAAGTTTTCCACCCATAGCATGCATATTTAATGCCACATTGGAAGCTCCTCCTGCACTTCTCTGTGTTCCTTTGTAATTTAAAATAGGAACCGGAGCCTCCGGTGATATTCTGCCTACTTTTCCCAAAATATATTCGTCTACCATCAAATCGCCAAGCACCAGAATCCGTTTCTTATGAAAATTATTTAGAACAGCATTTGCCAATCGGTCCTCTCGCATAAAGTTATAATCCTTTCCCAGAACATATATCGTTGTCTGTTTCTGCTTTCTTTTGATCATCTCCACTATCACGTTCAATATTTGTCTCCCGCTCAATATAGATAGGGCGATTCTTTACCTCCATATATATTCGTGCAAGGTACTCCCCAATTACCCCTAATGTCGTGATAATCACACCCCCCAGAAACAGAAGGACAATCATAATGCTGTTGTAACCAGTTCTAGGAACGAGTGGATTTTTGAGCGCGGCAATACCAATTGTAGCAGCATACAGAAAAGAAGCAATTGTAATGATTATACCGAGATATATCACTCCGCGCAAGGGCGTTGTCGCAAAAGCGATAAATCCATTGTAAGCATAACGCAACAATCCAAAAAAACTCCATTTGGTGTGCCCTGCAACCCGCTCAACATTTTCATACTCTATCCACTTGTTTTTAAATCCCACCCAAGAATAAATTCCTTTTGTAAAACGCTCTCGTTCACTCATTGACACAATGGAATCCACAACAGTTCTCTTCATTAAACAGTAATCTGTACTTCCTGATATCAAATCTAAGACAGTAATATAATTAATAATCGAATAAAACGCCTTTGAAAAAACACTTCTTATCAAAGGCTCTCCTTTTCTGGATACCCGCCTTGCAGTAGCTCTGTCATATCCTTCTTTTTCAATTGCGTCAATCATTTGTACTAACAATTTGGGTGGATGCTGTAAATCTGCATCTATAAGTGCAACGTAGTCGCCAGTGCTTTTGCTTAATCCTGCATAGATTGCCGATTCTTTTCCAAAATTTCTTGAGAGGGCAATATACTGTACCAGCCCTTCATTTGCAGTTTCTACCACCCTTTTAATTTCGTCTAGTGTATTATCTTTACTCCCATCATCAACATATGTGATGATAAAATGAAAAGCAGGAAGTTCCTGAAAAACTTCCTTAACAGCATTATAAAATAATTTGATACATTTCTCTTCATTATAACATGGTACGATTAATTCTATTGTTTTCATTTTTATACCCATTCTGTTAATTTAGTATACTATTTTCTTAATCCTTATATGCTGAACTGATATTGCATTTTAATACCATCAATCGCCTTTATCTTGCTTAAATCAGCCTCGATTACACCAGCCGCCTGCCTTGTCATCGAATATTAAAACATTCAACATTCCCATATTATTGTCAAGCTGGTTAATTAGGTTAATCTCAAATCCTGCAAAGTGGTTCTTCACAGAAACAAATTCTGTTCCACCGATCTCACTGGATAATTCTGTATAGTGTGGAAGGAAAGCGGACAAAATCATCTTCCAATCCCATGAATTAACAGAAACTCCACCTTTTAACCGTTCAATATACTGGGATGACATAACAAACGAAATCCCTGATATTCCTGCCGAAACAAAGGCTACCAATACCATTACAATATATGAATACGCAACCTTAATTACCCATTTTACTTTTGTCCCGTCTGAGTTGGTATATATTAAAAATCATGGTATTAAGATAACTAATGTATCGCCTCATTGCTTTTTCCATCCTTAACCTTTACCTTGCACTGCCCCGACGCATTAATCAATACAAATTCTGACCTTCTGTTGGCATGCTGTCCACACACAACTGTCGAGTCAGAACCATAAATATAAAATATTCTTTTTATATCAAATGGGATATCTTTCTGCCCTTCAACCACCACTAAATGCCCCCTTTCATCACCATTTTACGAAAACTCTAACATCTGCACCCCTAAATATTTCATATTAATCTCCTCCGTTAAACTTAGAAATTGAAACAAATTTGCTCTTAAATATATTCCGAACATCATATAAGCAGTGAATAATATTCATAATCGATACAGTTATTGAAACCATAGATTACAACCTCCTTATAGCAGTCTAAAAAGTTTAATACTTAACTTTTGTGACCATGTTTAAAGCTTTGATCTATTGTCTTATATTTGTTGGAGTTGGTCTATGCACATGTTGCTCACCGTTTACTAAGTTAATGATATTGGTACTTATTAAAGTTTCCTCACTATTAATCGACTGCAAAAGATAGGAGCCAAACTTACGCAGATTCCTTGCCCATGAACCTCTTAATCTTCTATGTAAATAAAATCTGATAATTTCACTATGATAGTACCATTATACTCAGACACCCAGCCTTCTTCCGGAAATACAGACATTCTATCTGCCGCTGAACGCAGTTCATCTATATTTTCATCATCTTTCTTAACTGCCTTATAACTGTATCCATGAGCTCTCATAAATGCCAGCGTCCTAGAAGTTGATTCGTCTTTCGATGTTGAACCAAACCATGCCATAACTGACTGACCACACATATCTCCCGCTAAAAAGTTCGCACCATAATCAAATTCACACTTTCCAATAACCAGAACTTTTTCATCCGATAAATGATTAATGTTTTTTATTCTCTGTATCTCGTCATTAATTTTGTCACATAACCACACCTCTTTTTCATATCTTGTCTGATCAGAAGTTAGCAAAAGTGAACTTCTAAGCGTCTGATTGCCCCCAAATAAAACAACCAGTGCACACCATATATATGCAGTTCTCTTGCTAACATGTGTTATTGTATAATATATAAGAAATGCCCCCACTAATGCAAATGCATATAATGTTCTGGCAGCAATACTTCCGCCTGCCGCAATTACAAAAATAACTGCACATCCCAAAATCCCTGCGCCTGCCAAAAAATAAAATATAGACCTGATTTTGTTCCTAAAAAAACAAATCACATAATAAATCAGCGCAGGCAGATATAATATGCATGAAAAATGACCCGCATTGGTAAAATGCTCTACAGCCTCACTTCCCATATAATCAACAAGAATCGGAGCCACAAGCTTTCCGTGAATCGGTGTATTAATAAAAAATATTTTATATATAAACGCAAAAAACAGCGCCACCTTACCCGTAATTGATTCACCCTTATTACCGCCTATCATTTTTGTCAAATAACTGGATTTGTCTATCCTAAAAATCAAATTAATAAATATGCTGTTCGCTGCAAAATACAACACCAATGCACAGGCAATTGACATAACAATATTGATAAATAATTTTTTTATCTGTTTGTCTGTTAATTTGCCATTCTCAATTTCCAAAATATAAACTATTAATATTCCGGCACAAAACATGGCAATAACAGCCTGATAAACAGAAATCAAGAATGCCAATGCACATATTGCACCCACAGTATATATTTTTCTATTTTTTTTCATGCCCTCCCACATAAAATATATACATATGGGACACAACGCCACAATAAAAACTGTTTCTGCCGCCTGCGTTGTAAAATAAATAACCTCGACCCAGATTGGAGAAGACAAGTAAAACAAACTAAACACAAAATAACCAATGTTTGATTTTACTTTACTATAAAAGTCAAATATTATACACCAAAAAAGCGAACTAAACAACAAAAATAGTACGGCAAAAAAATTTGCTGCATACAAATTAAATTTTCCGGCCGGCTGTATGTATTTCAGCAAAACAAGTCCAAAACGCCCCATCGCAACTCTGCGTTGATTTAGAGTCGGACTCCCAATCATACTGTTTTCTGTATCCACCCCTATATTATAACCAAATATTCTTACACCATATATAAATAAAAGTTCCACCAGACAGAATATAATAAGCATTTTATGCTCTATTAAAAACTTCTTTACATAATTGTAAAATGTATTATCGCCTTTCATTCCAGTCCTCCATACTTCCGACAGCTTCCGAATCCGCCGCTATATTGATACTCTTTCCATCTTTAAATGCCCAAACCTTATTTAAAATGAAATTTAAGGGCATCGTGAGAATCATCTTCGCTAAAGGCGCAATATAGGATGAAATTTTTAAAACTTCCACAAAAAAACTCATCAAAAAAATAGATAGTACAAAACTTATCCCATATGAAACAATTGCTTTAATAAATGCCCTGAGCGTACTATTTTCTCGTTTATCTTTAAAAGTATACTTATTGTTCCAATAAAAGGCATTGCATACACTGACAAAAAAACCGCATGTATACGCCAAAATATAGTGCATGCCAAAATAAATGCACAGCCAATAGGTCACTAGGTTAATTACCGTATTAGAACATCCTACTATGGCAAATTTTATAAATTGCCCATACCGTTTCCATAATTTGTTAACTTCTTCCATCAAACTCAATCTCCTATATTATTAGCGCTTTTGATCTTCTAACAATCCTTTTAGTACTTTCAGGCTTTTACGTTTAACCCAGCTATATGCAGAAAGATATTTTCGTTCTACATAGTCATACCCTTTTTCTTTAAATTCTATGAAAAACCTTTCACGTCCGGAATTTTCAGCCACGGAACATACTATACTTCTATTGTGTTTAAGTGCACTTTCAAGATTCACCTGCTGATAATAAAATCCCGCCTTGATTTGATCCCAGAATACAGCTCCATGGTCATTATGCACCAAAATGAGCGATGTCCCTTTTCCATCGTTCAAGTTTTTGGATACCCTGTTTACTCCCCAAAAATCAGCAATTGTAAAGTCAGCATAGTCTTTAGGCAGTTTTTTGAATGCACATTTATAGCACGAGGGACGCAAGTAAATATCATTCAAAAATCCATTCATATAAGTATCCCTGAATGCTGGATACTTGCGGATATCTTTATGGTTGTCAAATTTAATCAGAGTTCCTAACTGCATCCCGCTCGAATGCCACCCATGATCTTTGTTTCTAAACTTAAATGTGGTAATTTGGGCACCTTTCTCCTTTTCTAAATGATTAATATACGATTTGAATACTTTAGGGGATGGAACTCCATGGCAAATAAAATCCACTTTGTAAAGGTTTTTGTAATGTTTACCTAAATAGGAGTTTAAACCAGCGACTTGACATGGTGTCCCCACAAACAAAACCTTTCTTCCAGACTCCAATACTGACTTAATTTCACGGTATACATTTCCAATCTCACTCTGCACATATTTGGAACCTCTAAGTCTGTATAATTCTTTTTTGGTATTCACTCCAATATGCACAGCTTTCATATCATTATCCAGTGCACATCCGTATACCCTTCCGCCCTGTTCAAGAATCTTTTCCGCCATGATAGAAAAAGCTCCTCCAGAAGAACTCTCTGATCGAGTATCATTATCCAGATTCCACCCCCCATAAGCTACAGGATACACTTTATCCCTGATATTTCTTTCCTTCCCTGAATCCGCTTTTAATACGGGACATACTTTGCGGCATTTATCACACTCGATACACTTATTACTGTCTATTTCAGGATATAGGAATCCCTCATTGTCCTCAAACATGGAGATACACTCTTTCGGACACACATGGCTGCAGGCACTACATCCACAACACTTCCTTTTATCAGTCAATACATCAGGCATACTCTACATCCCCTTTCCAAGTCATTTATTCTCCTAAATTGCTCTTTATATAACGAACCGCCTTCTCTCTTTCCTCACGTACAATATTTCTTACCAACTCCTTATCATAAACCATGCTCTGCAGCTCCTCCGTATCAGATACGTCGGGCATATCAATATGCAGCAATTCCAGCAAATTATTAATGCGTGTAGTAAACCTTTTACATTGTATTAAGTAAATTTTCTTTTCAAAAATAAGTGAAAAAGACAAGCCATGATAAGAGTTTGTACATACACAGGCTGCATTTTGAAATAAACCAATAAATTCTCTCGGTCCAATATCCACCAAGCTTATATCCACAAAATCAGGTTTATATCCATATCTGCTTATCTCCACCAATTGAATTCCCATTTTCTCCCTAAGTTTCTGCGCATATTTATAAATACTTTCATCATGCTGCATAATATACAGTAATATATACTTACCATGAATCTGGGGGGTAACTGCTATTTCATTCCATTCATTTTGTTCTGGCAAAAAAGAAGGATCAATAAGCTGTATCGCCTTCCGACCTGTCAGCGATGCAACCAGTTTTATCCCGCTCTGCTCCCTTACTGAAATATTCCCAAACGACAACAAGCATTTTCTTACCCTGTTCTTAAAAATTCTTGGAAGTCTGCTGCTTCCAAAACTTGGGGCATATGAAAATTTATCATTACTGTCTTTAACAAATCCACCAAAATAAGGCGTCGCGACTCCAAATGTCAAAACAGGATTCCATATTTGGTCACTGCCAAAAATGTATTTGTCACAGTTTGGGGGACTTATTCGAAGTGATAACACATTTCTGTATATGCGCGTTAATTCAAATTCATCTAAACCAAACTTCTTGAATTTCCGTACCCTTGAAAATCGTTTCGCCATTGTCCGGAGTCCTGATACAAATTCAGATATGTTGAAGGTAATCGGAAACAGCCTCACTGTATCCGTAAATCTAATGAACCAATTTCTATAGTCAACTACTGCTACTGCTGCCCCGCACTTATTCATTATTGTCTTTTTAAGTGCGTATGCCTGCAATGCCCCACCAAAATTATTTACAAAATGAAATGTTACTATACCTATTTTCATGTATACTCCTTACTGCTTTTCCCATCTTCCTATTTTTCTCATCTTTATATTTTCCACGGCAGCCTTTTTCAAATTTCCAAACATTCCATAAGTTCCCACTGGTACAACAAAGTACATTTCTGATCCATACATTAGCATACGGTCTCCATTTTGTAAATTGCTTTCCCATCCTTTATTGTTTCCATGACTTTTATGTTCCTGATTTCACTTTTATCAATGTCAAGCGGCGACTTATCCAATATCACTAGGTCGGCACGTTTCCCCTCCTTGATACTCCCTTTTTCATTTTCCTCAAAATACTGGTATGCAGCATTCACTGTCACTGCCTTCAATGCATCATACACACTTACTGCTTGTTCCGCACCAATTATATTTTCGCCTCTGCTTACTCTATTTACAGCACACCAAACCGAATGAAGCATGTCAGGTTTTGTTACCGGCGTGTCCTGATGGAAGTTCACCACAACTCCCCTGTCGATAGCATCCTTAACCGGGCTTATATGGTTTCCTCTCTCTGCACCGAAATTTTTCATGTGGATATCTCCCCAGTACCAGACATGTCCGACAAATATGGAAGCAATCATCTTTAACCGCGCCATCTTGTCCAGCTGGTCATTCCGTACCGTCTGACAATGTATCATTACCGGTCTTAATGACGCCTCGCATCCTGTTTCGGTTACTGCTTTTTCATATGCTCTGATAAATTGTTCACTTGCCGCATCTCCATTACAATGTGCCAATATCTGTTTTCTTTCGCACACTGCCCTTTTAACAAGCGCTGCAACCAGCTCATCCTTCATCCACGGATACCCGCAATACTCTGATTTCCCATCAAGATAAGGTTCTGACATCCACGCCGTTCTTCCCTGCGGTGATCCATCCAAAACTATTTTATATCCCCCTATTTTAAGTTTTCTGCCAGAAGCATTATCTGAAATTTCATATTTTGTTCCAAGATCCTTCTCGTCTGAATGCATTACAGGATATGCTATTACATCAATCTTTAGTTTTCCACTGGCATCCAGACTTGAAAGCATCTTAATGTCATTTTCTGATGAGGCTCCGTCTTGAACCGTGGTCACACCGTTTTCTATATATATCTCCTGCATTTTCTGCTGCATCAATTCAAAATCCGGTTTTACCTTTGACAGCAAAGCAGCCTGAAGTAGCTGCATTCCAGCCTCCTCAACATATCCGCTCGGCTCATTGCTCATATCCCCCATCCTTCCGATCATGCCGCCATCCGGATCAAGCGTTTCAGAACAAATTCCGGCAAGCTCCAGAGCCGCTGAATTTGCACAGGCCAGATGTGCGGATATATGAAGAATTAATATCGGTATCTCAAGACTGACCTTATCAAGCACCCGCTTATCCGGATGTGCCTTCTCTTGCAAGAAGTTATGATCATAGCCAAATCCTATTACCACATTTTCTTTTGTAAAATGATTGTCTGTAATATAATCCCTCAAAACAGCAGCTACATCATCAAAAGAAACGCAACCAGACAAATCAGCCAGCATAGCCATCTGTCCGCTCATCACGACATGACTGTGTGCATCAATAAAAGACGGCATCAGGCATTTTCCATCCAAGTCGTGCCTTACAGCCTGCTCGTTTGCCGTTGCCTCTATCTCTGTAAGACTACCTACCTTAAAAATCTGTCCGTCCCTGACTAAGACAGCCTCTGGGGCATCTTTCATCTCCTCTGCTGCATTTGCCTTTTCCATCGTAATAATCTTTCCATTATAAAAAATCTGATCCATTTTTTTCTTTCCCTTTCGTTTCATTCCAACTGAAAGTCTTCTTTCCCCACACCTTTGTCAGTTTCATGATTATCAAATAAACTACAGCACAGCCGCCAAGCCCCAGCATAGCAGGCAAAATTCCCATGCTTCCCGATGCCAAAGCCAGAATAATTATGTATACCGGCGTACTTACAAGCATTACCAAGTTACATGCTCCCAATTCTACACCTGTCGAAGTATGAAAATTAGGATCGACAAGCCTTACCAATGCAATACCGCTCGGAACAGTACCAGTACAGGTTCCGTATATCCCCAATGTACGCTCGAAATCATTCTTCCCCCCAAAACGCTGTCCAAAATAAAAACAGACAACAAATGTAACCACTGTTATCACTGCAGATACACCCAAAATTAATGGAAGCCAGTCTTTTATTATGTTTACAGATACTGCCATGAACGCACATACCACCAGATAATCCGCTGTCCATCCTGTAATTTTACCTTGCAGCGTATTTTCCAGCAGAAAATCCAGATGTAATTTATTCATAATCCATTTCACAATATAAGCCGCATACATACCATTCATAAACATCATACTGCTCATTGATGTGCCCAAAAATCCTGGAATGAAAGACAATACCTTGGCAATCCCGACTGCAAGGACATAACACAGGCCTATTAACGCAAAGTGAAATGCCAAGGTTTCTATATTGCTGTTGCAGGTAGTATCCTTAACCATATATTCTGTCTGCTCTTTTTTGGTCAGGTATCCTTTTAAAATTGATGTATCCAGCTCTCCGCAGTTCTTTGCGATGCCCTTTTTTATTCCCACCTTTGCAGCTGGTATTCCAACCAAAAAGGCTGCCACAAAACCTATTGCAGAAAACGCTATGGCAACCGTAGATGCATTTTCCCATCCATACTGCTCAAAAATAGCACCATACGCTGCCGACTGTCCCGGTCCCTGACAAAACGCAAACTGAATCAGCATACCATAAACCGCATCCATGTTAACACGTTTACCTGCCACATATATAATTGCCGTAGCCACTATTGGTGTCAGTGCATAAAGCAGACACCATACCATTCCTAATCCGACTGCCCCTTTTATTACACCTTTTGCAGTGTCGTCCCCGCCTTTAGGCGTACTTGTCAGGCTTATCGAAATAAATGACACTGTAAAAAGGTTGTTTACAATCGTCGTATACATATTTGAATCTGTTCCTATATCAATTCCCGCATTCAAAACCACATTCATAAATATAATTCCGATAATCCCGCCAATTACGCTCGCCGGAACAAGCATACTCCTCAAAAAAGAAACCTTTGCGCGAAAAAATATACCCAGACATAGCATGATACTCGCCAAACCAAATGCCATCATAAATTCCATCATAAAATCCTCTCTTTTGTTATCCGATCACGCTTTTTACAATTCCTTTAACTCTATTGACATACTTATATAATTTTCTATGTTTATATCTCTTTTTCGCTTCTTTCGGCATACGCCATTCCATACCTGTATTCATTGCATCGTCACATGGGCCACACAATCCGCATGGTTTTCCGTTAATCGGTGAATGGCAGAACCAGCTTAGCTCCATTATGTCCATCCATCCTTTTTCCTCTGCAATATGCCACTCATCCTCTTTTGACAGTTTAATTACCGGCAGTACCATGTTTTCAAAAACAATGTACGCTGTCCTAATTTCGTTCTTTGGTAAAACATGCAATCTTCCCTCTAAAAAGTCATTCTCAATCGGAGCCAGTATCCCTTCTTCAATAATTGCATCCTCAACTTTTCCATGATACTGATGTACAACTGCACTCTCCATTTTTGTATTCAGCTTTTTACACAAAAGTGAAAACCATTCATATTGCGCTCCTATCTTGTATTTTTCCCTAAGATATCTAAAATTTCCACTGATTTCACTGTCCTTACAATTTTCCAAAATCCACTCTACTTTATAATAAACAATATCCAGAATCTTCGCCTTAAATAATTTATTCTCCTTTATCCGCTTTAATATTTTGTGCATAGCCTCTATTTCATTGTTATTGCTCCGTCTTTCAGCATCTATTACATAGATGGGTTGTATCTGTATGTCATTCTCCGCAAGCTGAAGTAACCTGAAAGTTCCGTCCCATCCTCCGGACCATAACAGAGTTACCAAATTTTCGCCTTCTTTATACCCCCCCCCTCTATTTATTTTTTCATTACATGTTACTTCTAAATCCTTGTTTTCCATCTTTAACTCCTTTCATTATTTAATCAACAAAACTGCTACTTTATTACCTGTTCTTTTCTGATTTGTCAATTCCTATTTTTATTTCAACCTTTTATTTCCTGTTACAAGCATCAACGGTATTTAATGGACTTTGCAATAAATGCTAAGCCCTAAACTATCACTTTTGTTTCAGTTTATTTTTTATCCAAAACAATAAAGCTGGAAATCTTTTTACACTTTCTAAATATATCTTTAAATATTCTTTTGTTTCTTTAAATAAGAACGGACACAATATTCCAGTAAAAACATTTGTAATAAGTGTTGCCACTGCGGCACCCATATGCCCCCATAAATGAATAAAGAAAAAATTTAATGTAATATTAAGAACGGCTCCCATCAATGTAAAGTATTCAACAAATTTACTCTGACGATTTAATATCAGCCAAACAGTCCTTCCGCTTCCAATTACGGAACATACTGTTGCCCAAACAAGTATTCTCAACACTAGAACAGCAGCATAATAATCCTCGCCATACAGAATCCATACAAGAAATTTGGCAAATACTGTAAATGCTATTCCTATAAATATTCCCACACATGTTATCCCCAAAAGTAGTAACTGATATCTTTTAACAAATTCTTCTTTATCCGTGTCAAACTTCTGCACAAACAATGGTCTCGCTGAATTTAAAATTGCATTGGGAAGTATTTCCCACATGACCGATATAGTGCTTGCAGCAGTATAATATCCGAGATATGTTTCATCTATTAATTTTCCAATCATTATTTTATCAAGCTGCGTATAAAATGTATTAGTCACACTGTTTATAATAAAATGATAACTGTTTTTAAGAATATATACAGACTCGCTTAAACTGAATTTAAGCCTTATTTTGGCTTTATGATAAAAGAAAATAGTTATCATAACAGCCCCGATAAATGCTGATATTGAAGCCGAAGCAGCAAACCACTCAACAGATGCGCCTTTCGCAAGAAGTGTTATTCTCCATACTGATGTAAGCGTAAGGGCAATCATCTTTGTAATAGTTGCATATTTCATCTCCATCTTAGCATGAAACCAAAAGTATAATGCATCTGTTGCCTGAAGTACAAGTGAAAACGATTGAAGCAACGTCACTAATTGTAATAACTTATTATCTGGTTCAAGATATGTTATAATTGCCTGAATCATTAGTACGGAAAATACAGACGCTATGAATCTCATCAATAATGATGACCCCAAGTACACAGCTTTCTTTTCAGGCTTTCTTACCAAATCCAAAATGACCACATTGCTCATTCCAAGCTGCGTAACTATTAAAAAAAAAGAAATAAAGGAACTTCCGTAACTTAATAACCCATAATTAGACGGTCCAAGATATCTGGCTGATAAAGAACCTACCACCAAGGATACTAGCATCGCATATATTTCCTTAAACAGTATCCAGCCTGTATTATTAACAAATTTCCAAAGTGTCTTATTTTTCTCTTTCACCTTATACTCCTTTGTTGACCCGCTCAGACGGCAATGTCAGATATCCGCCTAATATCTCATCCCACCCCTGCGGATCAAATCCTATCATCCCGCCGCTTGGAAAAAATGTTATTTCTCCAAAATACAGCTTTTGATTTATTTCATAAAAATCTATCCTGACAAAAGGAATATCCCGTGACAATTTTTCCGCCATTTCGATCATTTTATGAAGATTAATCGGACAATCTGCCACATAGTCATTTGATGTCCCCGGCCGTTTTAAATCCAACTTATTCCAATTCTGGTCGTAAAAAACCTTTTTCAGCCCGTTCTCTTCGTCTCTGCCGACACAGACCAGAATCACCCGCACTTTTCCATTAAAGCAGTGCAGCTTATAGTCAAGCAACGATGCTTTTCCCAGTTCCTCCATATACTGCTCTGCTATTATTCTCGGCTTAACATTTTTGTATGGCCATTCCCGGTTATAGTAAAAGTAATTGTGTTTCAGACTATACTCCAGCTTCCTGCGTGCATTTTCCCTGTCAAAAGTCTTCTTGTCTTTACAAATTATAATACCGCCTGAATCATGTGTATTTTTCAGCACAAACTGGTTCGGCAAGCGCTCAAAATCAATGTCGTCAAAATTTTTCCAAGGACCTCCGACCAGTGGTATTACGAATTCCCTGCCAATCTTTTCCCCAATATATTGTTTTACTCCATACTTGTCAACCATCCTTGTATATAAAGGATTTCTGTCATGCAGCTTCAGCCACTGCAATTTTTCAGTAAATGTTTCCGGATTTTTTAAATCCACTTCTTTGCCCATCTTAAATTTATATCTTTTTTTAATATAATATTTATCAGGCATAATACGTATAACAGGCGTAACGCTGATGTATCTCCACCACTGGCTCTCATCAGTGAGCATTGATTTTATTATCTTTAAATACTTAAACATAGCCGTTCTCCCAGCTTTCCATACATAGCTTCTCATTCTAATAATCCAAGCCATTGTTCTACCTGTCTGTCTATCGCAAAATTTTCCGCACGTTTTTTTGACTGTATACCGTAATGTTTTCTTAGTTCATGGTCTTCAACAAGCATAAGCATCGCATTTGCCAATAATTTTTCCTCATTTTCCAAATCCTCATCTACAAGTCTTTTGTTCCCTGAGCATACCGGCGTAATAATTCCATATTGTGCCAGCTCGATATCACCCTTTAACTGATAATTATAATCTTTATCGGGTGCTAGTATCTCTCTTGCACCACTTCTGAAATCTGTTGCAATCACCGGAAGCTCGCAGACCATATTTTCAATTAATGCATTTGGCAACCCTTCATGCATTGACGGAAAGACAAAAGCATCACAATGTTTCGACATTGCATACGGATTTTTAACAAATCCAGGAAATATCACTTTATTTTCAAGCTGATTTCGTTCAACAATCTGACGCAACAATTCCATATATGGTCCCTGACCGCAGATTATAAGCCTGCATTCACAATGTTTCCTCACCACTTCCCGGAATGCCCTTATCAGATGCCACTGCGCTTTTGAAGAGTCAACCCTCCCAGTATTTAAAAAGTAAAAACACTCCTTGTCAAATTTATAATCCGGTACTTCTTCAGATAATTGATGAATATTCCCCAGATTATACCCATTATATATTGTTTCAAGTTTATCTAATGGTACATTAAATCTTTTATTCAGATCGTCTCCGACGCCCTTTGACACAGCAACAACCTTATCAGCCCTCCCATATAATAGTTTTGCCATAGGCCTGATACTATACCTGTACTTTTTTGATACTATTTTTGACAGTGTTGTTCTTTCCGATAAAATCACCTTACAGTATTTGTTCCCTGTTAAAACATTTGCTATATTGGGCTCATCCATAAAACTGATACATGCGTCATACCGACCAGTTTTTTTAAGTTTCAGCAGTTTAAAAAATCTTCCCCATGTAACACGTAACGGATATGGTATCCTGATTTTTTTCTTATCTGCTGTCGTAATCGAAATGATATTTCCCTTGTATGCATAATCCTTTTCCGGTTCTTCACAATTTAACAGTATGTCTATCTGAACATCCTCCGGCATTGCAAGCGTAATATTGGACAATGCCCTCTCAGCCCCACCGCCATTGAGTTTTGCTATCAAAAATAAAAGTCTTTTCACTCCGATATCTCCTAACTATCTTATCCTGTTCCTACATCCCGAAACCAGCAATTCATAATGCGCCTCACATTCCATGGCATTACGCAGTGCAACCATGCTCATCCCCGAAAAAATTTTTCTGATCAGCCTGTAGCCCGAAAGCTTATTAAGTGCACAAAAAAGAAAGCTTTTCCCGATATTTCCCAGCATTGCCGACTCATATCCTATAAACATCTTGTCAGCATACGCATTGTATTTTTCCAAAACTTTTTCCTTTTCCGTAATCTCTTTACTTCTCTCTTCAAAAGCAGTTAATATTTGCTTTCTTTCTTCATCCGTTGCTATCCTGACTCCCAGCCCCTCCCTCACTATCGGATGAAAATATGTTTTAATTCCGCTTTTGTCAATCTGCAATTCGACTAGCAATCCGCTATTCCAGCATTCATCCATGTTTTTCGCTGCAAACAGGAAATTTCCCTGTCCATATAAAATCACTTTTTCATTATAATATTCCATAGCCCCTATACAGTGGCTATGCTGCGTCAGAATAATGTCAGCTCCTTTGTCAACGAGTTTACGGCATGTTTTCTGAAGCATCGGTGACGGATATCTGTAGTGTTCCTTTCCACCATGATATAAAACTATCACATAATCACACTGTTCCTTTAATTCTGCAATATGATCTGTAGACTCCAGCGGATCAAACGGATTGGCTCCCGGCTTAGCATCTTCTGCAATTGAAAACTCATGTTCGGCACAGGCATATATCCCTACTTTTATTCCATCCTTTTCTAAAATATGTGCTTTCAGTGCCTCGCTTAAGTTTTTGCCTGCACCGACATAGTCTATCCCATTTTGTGATAACAGCCTACATGTATCCTTAAGACCATTTTCACCCTGATCCATAATATGGTTGTTTGCCATCGTAAACAATGTTACGTCCATTTTTTTAATCGCTTCTATGGTTCTGGACGGCGCAGACAAGCAGGGTCCCCATTTAACAATCGGACTTTCCGTATCTGTCAGGGGTCTCTCCAAATTAAAAATCCTATACTCAACACTGCCAAGCAGATGCACCAGTTCTTTTCCCAAAAGAGCATTTACATCACCGTTTTCAAACAGACTAAAATTCAAAGGCGTCGGCGATAAATCTGCTCCTATCATTATTTTCATAGTTACCTCCTAAACTATACTCTGTTTGGCAGACAGAGCCATTCTCCCATCTGTCTATCCCATTCCTCTGGCTCAAAAGTCTCAAATCCTCCTGCTGGAAAAAAAGTCAGTTCCCCGAAATAAAGTCTGCTGGAAACCTCATATAAATCTACTCTAAGAAATGGAATTTCTTTAGAGAACACTTTTGCAATTTCTATCATCTCACTTAACCTCTGCGGTCTCGAGATCTCTGTATCTGATGGCATGCCCGGCCGTTTCAGCAGTAACTTATTCCACTGTCTGTCATAAAATACTTTTTTTTCTTCATGCGTCTTGTCAGCACACACCAATATTATTTTAACCTCTCCATTAAAACAATGCAATTTATAGTCTACAATTTCTTCGCCTTTTGTATCCGAAATATACCTCTCCGCTATAATCCTAGGCTTCACGTTTTTATATGGCCACTCTCTGCCTCCGTAGAAAAAATTGCCCTTCAATGCCCTGTTAAACTGATTCCCTACCAACGGAATGTCAAAATTCCTCTTATCCTTGCATATTGCCACGCTTCCCGAATCATGTGTACACTTTAATACAAACTGTTCAGGAAGTTTTGAAAAATCAATATCTTCAAATTTGTCCCATGGCCCCCCCACCAAAGGTATCAGATATTCTTCCCCTATTTTTTCTTTAATATATTGGCGCACTTGATACTTGTCCACCATTTTTGTATACTCAGGCTTCCGGTCATGGAGCTTGAGCCACTGAAGTTTTTCATTGAAGGTTCTGGGATTTTCCAAATCCAACTTTTTTCCCATCACCTTCTTATACATATACTTTAAATATAACGAGTCAGGTATCGACCTGACAACAATATCTGTAATCCACATGATTCTTATTCCTTTATTTACAATCGTTGTCCCGGCTAATGCGTCAATACCGTTATCCGGCAGTCATCAAAAAGAAACGCTCAATACAGCAAATATCTTTAATTACTCCCCTCTCTATAAAATCCTGTATTACTAAGCTCCATCCATTTTACGAACTCACCCCTTATCATTTGTAAAAGCATAAACATTAATATCATGTCTGCTCCATCTGCGATTTCCTTAATATTAAGTTGCATAATTAATTCTCACTTCCTTTATCGGTTTTAAAAATGTCTCAACATCATAATATAGATTCTCCAAAATTGGTATTAGAGCAATATATTCCTCAACTTCATGCAAATTTTGGTATTTCGCCATAACTACAATATATCCCTGATCCCATTCTGCAACTCTTGTATACCTTTTCAGGCGTAGCGATGTCATAAAATGAATAACATGCCTGCCATACTCAAATATTGTGTAATCGCGGTTGCTTCTGAGTATCACATAATCATCCATAAGTCTCACTGCTCCTATATATGGCAATTTGAATACAATAACCCCTCTGACGGCATCACCCTATCAGGCACTTTTTCCCCTGAAAAGCAAAGCCATATTTTTTTATCTTCTCTTTTGGAACACCATTTGTAATCAGTGTTTTTTCATACTGCTTTTCCTCAATCTGGGCAAGGGCACTGGCTACCGTGTCCTTAAGCTCCTTCTCCCTAGATGCCCTGAAAACCTTGAATTCTATAATGTATGCGTTATCCCTTTCCCTATTGCGGGGATTTAGCACCACATCGTAACGCTCGAAACCGCTTTCTCTGTTTGAGGTGATCTCAAACCTGTCGCGCAGACCCACGATCAGCCCGAGCACGAAGCCATGGTAAAAACGCTCTGGATGGTCACCTGATGCGGCATTTTTCGCCACATCAAAACTGGAAAAGCTGTCCAGTGCAATCTCATTCATGAATTCGTTCATATATTCAACATCATCAAGAAGCATCGCCTTGACAAAATCATTGTAGGCGCTTCCTGACACATCAATCCCAAACCAGCCCCTGATCATGTTCCTGAACATAAATAATACTTCCCTGTTCGTGAGTGCCAGCGTGTATTTTATATCATCCATCCTGCCCTCTGCAAGTGGCTCACTGTCGATTATCTTGAGATAACCTGATGCAACGAACAGACTCCATACCGCATTGATATTACCATCCAGCTGGCTAAATACAATCTGCTCATCAATTGACGCCTGGAAGCTTTTTCCACCAAGCAGATCCTCAACAGTTTTCTTTGCCTCTATATTGCTTGTACGGATAAAGGCACTCACAAGACTGTTCGAGCTTGTGTTTGCCCAGTAAGCTTCATACCGCCCCCTGCTTTTTAAAAAAGAGGCAATCGACCATGGATTGTAGATGTCCGTATGACTGCCGAATGCAAAGCCATCATACCACTTTTTCACGCCTTCCTTATGTTCTCCAAGATCCGAACTGTCAAGCGCCTCAAAAACTTCTTTTTCCGTGAATCCAAAGCATGTGGCATACTCATCCGATGTGGTTGTCACCACCTTCAAGTGATTTAAATCTGAAAAAATGGACTCCTTCGAAACCCTTGTTATTCCCGTGATCAGTCCCCTGCACAGGGAATTATTTGTCTTGAAGGTTGGTCCAAAAAAACTGCGGAAAAATCCGACTGCCTCATCCCAGAAGCCTTTTGCCCACGCCTCCTGCATCGGGGTGTCATATTCGTCCAAAAGGACAATCACCTTTTTTCCGTAGTATTTTTCAAGGTAATGACAGAGGCGGTTAATGGCTGTATGTGTTGTTATGTCTGGCATATCGTCGCTCACAGACGCAAAATGTTCCCTCTCATTTTCCGTATAGATATCCTTATCCATAATAAAAGCATACTCATTGTATATGTCTGCTATCACCTTTTTTATAGATGCCGTTAACTCTACAATGCTACCAATGTCTGTTCCATTTTCTGCTTTAGCATCCCTGCCGGGCTTCACCGATGCAAAGCTCATGAAAATCACCGGAAATGTACCCTGCATTGCTCTCAGTTCTTCATCCTCCCAGACCTTACGCCCTTCAAATAGGTCTTTCCTGCCCTTGTATTTATTGGAGAAAAAACATTCCACCGTACTCATGTTGAGTGTCTTTCCAAACCTGCGGGGACGCGTAATCAGAGTAACCTCGTCAGCACACTCCCACCACTCCCTGATAAAATTAGTCTTATCTATATAGAATATATTGTTTGCCATCATTTTTTCATAATTCTGATATCCCAGTCCATGTCTGACCTCCATAGGGACACCTCCTCATTAACCTTTAGAATATGCATTTTTTCCCTTAATGCCCATACACAGTGATCCGACAGTCGTCAAAGATATTTTCCCCTAGACAACCTATATCGCTATAATCCATACCAGATTTCCACATTACATATGGAAGCGACAACTGATCCCGAAAGCTTTTTGAATACAAAAACGCTTTCCACCATTTATCCAAAACGTCCACTGAAGTTGTATTTTGCAGATCTGACGCAATTATTGTACATTCATACAATCCAAAATTTTTGGGAAAACCTTCCTTTTTATATAATTCTATTTGGTATTCTATTGCCTTCCTGTTTCCTTTTTTTCGGCTTATGCACGCCAACGCCTCTGCATAGACACACTGCCGCTGGCTGTGTGAAAATATAGCAATTCCAGTACTTACATCTGTCTTTACCAGATATGCTCCCAGAAAAGACTGAATTCCTATATTGCCATCTACATATATTGCATAGTCAGCATCAGGAAACAACTCCTTCGGATGCATCTTGAGATAACGGTTTGTCATTATTTTACTAAACCTTTTAGAAATGCTCTCTGGTATTTGTTGTATTATCCATTTTGTATCATCATCATTTTTTATTTTTACTGCATCATCTGTATAACAAATATAAGTAACATTATCAAATTCAAGCAAGGGTTCCTTTAAAGTATCATAACCACCTAATATACAGGTATAAATGACTATCCTTTTCTTCTTTAATTTCTGATAACTCTCATAAGTACTTATCCCACTCGGCTCACTTTGAAACTTTCTCTTTTTCTGATATTTGTTCAACATTTTATCTGCTATTTTTAACCTGACTGCATCCGCCAGAAGCTTAAAATCCAGTTTTGTTACAACTCTCATCAAGTTGTTTATCTGAAGTCCTTTCAGGTAATCTGCACCATAAAGCAGGCTGTTAAATTCTGCATTTCTATGTTCTACGCTCTTGAAGAAATTTTCTGAATAATCCATAACATTTATTCACCTTTCACAAATACATCATTATAGTATGTCGAATATTTCTTCAGCTCAGTGCCGAAGTTCTCCTCTCCCAGTTCTTCTATAAGTGTCTGCCTGTCAGAGAATACATTGGTTCCAAGCCCCAGCCGATCACCTTCTATTTCCACTCCTAGTGCAGCAAGTGTTGTTGGAAAAATATCAATTGTGGTGACATCCCTGTACTTAATATTTTGTGTTTTGGTTTCTTCTGGCAGATTTATAAAGCAATTATACATCCTTCTTTTGAAATCCCCAATATCCTCCCAAAAATCAGCTACCATGGAATTGTGATCCCCCATAATAATCACTGTTGTATTGTCGTACCACTCCTGCTGCTGAATCCAGCGGACAAACTGCTCTGTCTGTCGACTGGAACAGGCGATTACATTCGCATAAGGATACGCGAACTTATCGTCACACAATTCACATATATATCCGCCTGGTGTGTGTGTATCAACTGTAAGCATCGTATAATTAAAGTTTTTACCCGATGCAGCAATTCTATCCAAATCCTGTTTTGCTATATCAAACAAATACACATCCTCAAATCCCCATGCTGTAGAATATCCCTCAGGAATAAAGCCATTTTGTGCCGCCCAGTAGTAATCATGGATCTGATAATTCCCATGCTTTTGAAAATACACGTCCCTTCCCGCAAATTCGGCATCAGACCCACAAAGGAAGTAATTTTCATACCCTTCATCCTGCAAAATATCTCCAAGCGTGGTAATTCCAGGCAGAAATTCCGAATACCGCTCTGAAGAATTTCCGTCTCCCGGAATTTTATAAGGTACCCCCGACGTCGATCCAAGCAGTGCACCTATCGTCCATCCTGTTAGTGGACATGGACGAATTCCTCCAATTTTTCCTCCATTTGAAATGCTGACATTCTCTTCAGCCAAGGCAGTCAGTTCAGGTATATAATTATCCGGTTTGCCGCCTCCTGCCTCCACTGATGCATATGTAGATTCCATAGATTCCATATAAATAAATATAAGATTTCTCTTTTTTTCTGGAAATACAAGACTTGTATCTGACGGATCAATATAATATTCCTCAAAAATATTAGAACTTTGACTGATTTCCAATATATATTTGTCAATACCTAGTTCCTTTATTTTTACCAGAAGTCCAATCCCTAATATGCAAAATGAAGTACACAAAAATATTTTTTTTCCAACAGTGTAAAATTTCTTGCTTGTCTTCAGCAAAACCCTTTTTGAAAACATTTTAATATCAAATTGAAAATACATCACTGGAAATACTCTTTCAAACAGATAACAACACATAGTAAACACCAATCCCCCAGTAATCGTGGGAATCAGAGTTGACCGACAAAAATTTTCAATAATCTCAATATTAGTACCTTTTAACGGTGTGCTAAGTTGATATATTACCGTTGCAAAGTCAATCCTGTCCCACTCTTTCCTGAGCCACTTTCCAGCACTTATCAGAAACAGCATAGTACTGAATATGAGACCGAACAGTATACATCTTAATACCGATTTTTTCTTTTTTTTCATAGATTTTGTCTCATTTCTTTTTATTTATCCTGTTTATCACTGTTCTCGCCAACAGAAAAAGAAATACTTACATACTTCTTGACAATTTCTTCTATATATGGCGTAATATATGCAATAACTGACGCAATAAACAGATACTTAGTAAAAAAGCCAAAACTTGAGAAAGCTGTATTATCTACACCTGTCATTTTTAAACCATATGTAATAGCTGCCTCCCCTAGAAAAACATTTATAATTACCAGAATCACGTATTCAACTAAACACGCAATCACATTCCAAGACAGCTCCTTATTCCTCTTGTGACGAACCGCCATTGATATGAATGCCGGAAAAAACAACGCTATGAATTCCATACTACTACTCCTTAAAATCACTTGGACTCAGCCTGTCCGTATATACACCCTTTACTCCATCCTTCAGCAATTGTTTTGCTGTCGCTATCTTATTGACGATATTCACATACACGTTCAGATTATACTGACTGCTAATCTCTAGAATTTCCTTATTTACCAAATCCCGTCCCATTGCAATATTGTCAACATTATGCTCATAACTCCATCTGCAAATTTTTGTGAATTCTGCCTCATCATCACCAAACCATCTTTGGTACATGGTGAATATATAAGACTCAAATGGATAAATTGCTTCCACTGTTTCATACATTTCCTCGCTATATAACTGAACGATAAATCTGTCAAATACATTAAGTGCATCTGCCTTTAATGCAGTCTCCTTTATAATGGCAAACTGCTTATTTACCATTTTAGGATCTTTGTACTTCGTGTCTGTTACGATCCATATGTCTGAATATTCCATCATAATGCTGCACAGCTCCTCAAACGATAAAGGCGTGTATTCTCCTAGTATGGGAATACTTAAAAACCGCTCCTGCGTCGGGGGATCCGCAGATGATATTCCTTCCTGAATCTTCTGATTCCAGTCATGCCGTAATACCACCTTATCATCGCTTGTTATTTCCATATCCACTTCAAACACACGAAGCCCTTTCTCATAGTTGTACCGAAAGGCTTCCAAAGAACCTGTATAACTGTGACCATCAATCTCCCCAAAAGAATGTCCTATTGTAACACTCCCCTCCCATACGCTGCTTTCTGCCGCGTGGAAATCATTTATTATCTGCCACAAAATACAACTGACTAAAATAATCGCAATGACTATAATCGGAATATATAATTGCTCTAAATATTTACAGTTATAATACTCGTAGCTATGCTTCCCGACCTGTATTTTCCATTTTAGCCTTAGTCTGCCTGCAATTCCCCATTCAGACCATATAATCCAACCGATCAACAATACCACCAATACTGCAAATTTTTTAATGAACTCCCTGTTATCTGCAAATCCCCATTTCAAATCATAAAAAAACAGACGCCATGATTCTTCTTGAAGCATATTGATGACGCATACTCCTGCCAACAGCAGAACAAAAAATATCATGCTTCTGTATCCATATAACATTAATTTTGATTTTCTTTTCATAATCCATCTTTTTTCCTTTTTGGTCCATACCTCCGCTATATCAATACCAACAATCCAATATTCCTCAATATCCCTGACTTCCACATATGATATTTTATAAGATGATATCTCCTTACAAAAAAGTTCTGCTGCCGCAATGTTGCAAACGCCTTTGCTGCTGCCAATATACTTTGAGGAAGCTTCTGCCCGTATATCTCTATAAACTCTGCGATCTGCCCTGTAGTATTCATTACAATCTGCCTCTGCCCCCCAAGATTCGCAAATTTGCTTTTCAGGTCCTCCTTATATCCCAAACTTCCCTGCACATTGCTTCCATGTTGTCTGTACTTCATTGTCGGCTCGTCGATATATTTTATTTTCCCAAACGCCGAAGCAACAAATGCCATCCAGCCGTCATGCATAACTACCCTATCAGGCATCCTGCTTAGCATTAGCGCCATGCTTTTATTGATCATAGTCGTACAGCCCTGCACTTTGTTTTCCATAATCAAATGAGAAAAATCAAGTCTTTTAATGCTGTAATGATTCATTCTCCGAAAAGAATCATTGATAGTATTCATCCTGTCATCTACCACGGTTACATCTGTACAGACAAGCAGTGGCATATTATTTCCATATACAGATATTAATTCATTCATACCATTCTTAGTCTTTTGTATTTTATTCGGATTCCAAATATCATCCTGATCACAGAGCATAATAAAATCATTATCTTTCATTTTCAGTCCAATATCATATATACTGCTCAAAAAGTTAACAATTGCTCCCTTTCTTATATTATTGATATTTACAGTTATTTTATCAGGATATATTTTTTCAAACTGGTATATTATTTCCAATGTATTATCTGTTGACTGGTCATCAAAAACAAATATTTTCCAATCATTCTCTGTGTTATCTACTATAGACTGGAGCTGTTCTTTTATATATTTTCCCCCATTATAGGTACACATTATGATATTTACCATAATTTACTCTCTCTCTAATAGGTAACTTTTCGTCCTACCTCAAAATATAATCTTCCTATCGTATTTCCCCACAATATCCGATGGTTTTTGAACATCAGCACCATACTTTTCTTTGCAAAATCTGAAATATTATCTGTCTTAACAGCACAAATGTCATTCTTAAATTTCTCGTATAACTGTGTTATCCTGTTGTTAAAACAAAGGGCTTTTTGACTCTCCTTTTCATTCTTCCACACTTTATACCATGTACTCATAACCAACATAAAATAACCTATCAAATATTTCGGAAAAGCTTTATTCAGATTTTTTTCTTTAAAAAAGCTCAGCAGGATATCCCCAGCTTCCACTGCCTCATAATGATATTCTTTCGGCACAAGTGTTGATGAAAGATTATTCAGAATCCTCCTGTGCAGATACATCAAAACATTGTCAAATACAATCTGGTCTGCATAATAAAAAAGAAGCGGTGTAAACAGTACATCTTCCATATAGACCCAGTAAAGCTTCTCTTTATATACTTCCACCTTCTTTAAAACCCCGTCTATAAGAGATTTTTTAATAATCTTTCCCCAGACAGGTGCTATAAACCCTAAATCCAACGATTCTGAATAAATAAGGTCACATGCCTTTTTCCCTTCAAGAATCAAAAGGTTTTCTTTAGTGATATTCCACGACACATTATCAATCTCATCTGTCGTTTTATCTTCTCCCCTGATACATACCATATCAGCTTTATCAGTATTGCCCATCATCCGCTCATACATAATCGGACATAGAAAGTCATCATTGTCTACAAAGCTGACCCACTCACCCTCAGCCATATGCAGTCCATCTTCCCTTGACAAGGACAATCCCCTGTTGATATTATGGTGCAGGACTTTAATTCTTGTATCACATTTTGCCAGCCTGTCACATATTTGTCCAGATGTATCTTTTGAAGCATCATCCACTAATATTAATTCAAAGTTTTTATATGTCTGATCCAAAACTGACTGGATACATTTTTCTAAATACTCTTCGCCATTATATACTGGTATAATTATACTTAATGGTACACCTTTCATCTCAATCCCCTTATATCATAATGTCGGACTCATAATTGTGTCATCTTTTATTTTTATATTCTTGTTTTCCATATGTTTCATCCATTCTAACAGGATAATGTAATAATTTCAACATAACATATCCCACAATCACAATAAAGGTATATTCTGTATACCAAAAATGATTTAGAAAGCACTTGTCCCTGTTTTTTAATGTCAGTCTTACTGCATCTATGAATACTGGAAAAATCAATACACAATATGGTATAAACAACAGTTTTCTCTTTTGCAGACCTGTTTCCTTTCTGCTTCTTTGAGCAAACCCAACTCCTTCTGTCTGAAAAAGATTATTTTTTACACGCCATTTTAACTTACTCAGGTATGCATCTTTTGACAGACCTGCCCTGTGACAAATAAAATCATTCTTCATAACAATTGCCTGCCTTGTCTCATATACCATATTGGAAAAAACATTCGCCGCAAAACTCTGATCTTCTTTATAACGGGAATAGATTTTCCTTGCTGTTTCAATTTCAAACATATTCCCTAATGCATCGAATAATGGAAGAAACTTAGAATTACTAAAATCCAACAGTAATCCTTTCCCAACATCTTTAAATTGATACTGTTTTGTTAAATCCTCAATACGATTATATCCATTATAACGATATACAAAATTTGAAAAAGGATCACCTATAAAATTAGCATATCTTGTCACATCATTCTCGTTTTTTTTACAAATCTGTCCTGTAGAAACTAAATTTTTAACTGATGGATATTTTTTTAAGAGCTTAATTCTACAACTTAATGAATTCATATTGGTAAATGCCTCATCTGAATCAATAAAGAGCCCATACTCTCCTTTTGCAGCTAACAATCCTTGCTGTTTTGCAAATTCTGGCAATTTATGTTCATTATACAACACTGTAACATTATACTTTTCTACAATTTCCAAAGTTTTATCTGTAGAACCACCATCTATAATCAAAATCTCTATCTGTGTCTGATCAATATCCTGTTGCCTAATGCTTCTCAATGAATATTCTATTGTTTTTTCGGAATTATAAGTTGGCATAATTATAGATATCAAATAGTCATAATCACCTGCCATATTTACCTCCAATTATTAGATTACATTCTCCTACTATATACTATTTCTCCAAAAATATCCATACACAATTTTTTTACAAATCGAAATTATTCTCAATTATCTAATATTTGTTATTCGACAGATACAAATTAAAATTTGCCAAATGGACTTATCTTTTTGTCTTCGTTAACACATCAATAAACTGCCCAAACTCTTTTCCAATTCCATCCCACTGAAACTGTGATGAAAAACAAAAAGCCTTTTCTCTTTTTTCATTAAGCAACTCTTTATTTGAAATAGCTAGACACATCTGTGTTGCCAATCCTTCTATAGTTCTTTCAGTACAGAGATACCCTGCATTTCCATTATCAATAGCATCTCTAATTCCAGGAGAATCAAATGCTATACAGGGGGTTCCCACACATCCTGCCTCTGTGATAGGAATCCCCCATCCCTCCCTAATAGAAGGAAATAGTAATACCCAAGAGCGACTTAAAAGTTCCAGCTTTTTATTCTCAGAAACATATCCCCAACTAACAATATCTCCTGATGGATTATTGTCTACTGCATCTTCCCATATTAAATGTCTTGTTTTACAAATAGATATAAGGTTCTTATCCACATACTTCTGATCCTTCTTTCCAATAATCCACAATCTTGCATAGGGATACTTTCTTTTTACACAGGCAAGCGCCTCTATTGCCACGTCAATCCCTTTGTATGGAGAGTACCTTCCAGCATAAATAAACGTAGGCACTTCCTCCTTGACACACCACTGTTGCGGTGTCCAAGGCTTGAAAGAGATACCATTGTGAATAATCTTTATTTTACTTTTATCATATCCTCGCTCCACAAGCTCATCCCTTGTTGACTCCGATACTGTAATAACTGGATCGTGCCGATTCAACCAAAGAAACCATTCCTCAAGCACCTTGCCAATCTTGCTAAATGGAAACTTTGCACTATAATCCCAAATTTCCTTAGTAAGTTGATGAATATAAAATATCCTTTTTTCTGGTTCAACCCAAAATGGTGTAAAAAAGCGATGTGTATTGCACTGATCGATTACAAAATCTATACTTTGTCTGTTTAATAAATAAAATCTTACTGCTGCGAAAATTACTGTACTAACATTCCCATACCTCAAATAAGTTACACCATCAATTACCTCACTCTCAAGTTGGTTATCTGTTCGTGTTGATAAATGATAAATTCTAAACTTATTTTTATCTACACGCCTAAGCATCTCGTGTGTATGAACCTCCGCCCCCCCTGCATTCGGTGATGTAATATCTCTCCATGAGAGTGACAATATTGTTATTTTATTGCTTTCTTTAATCTTTTTCACTGATAATTAATTCCTTTCATACAACAATTATCATTTTTTATTAAGTATTTTATATAAAATATACACATAAATTTTAATAACCTTTATCAAAAAATGTTTAATTACTTACTCATATGAAAAGTTATTAACAGTTCCATCCTTCTCCAGCCATGATATCCCTATGACAAAATCTTTAAGATAATAATACCGCAAGCTGTGCATATTATCTTCCAAAAGTTCAATCTGTTCAGGAAGAAATACATATATACTATCCTCATTTGGTTCTTGCCATTTTAATACTTCAGTATTATCTCTCATTCCATCTATTTCTCGAGCAAAATAAAAAGCATTTGTAGTCAAATCATATTTTAAAGCAATAGCGCCCAATTTAAGCCATTTACTAATCTCATAATCTGTAAATGAGATACATATATGCTTAAACTTCCGATATTGAGTTAATTGCTGCCAAAATTCATCATCTGTATATTTATATACAATTGTTTTGGCAAGCCATTTATTCCTACTTTTTAAAACATTGCTGATATCAAATATTTGTAAAATCATGCATCCAACTAATACAGCAATTCCTATTTTTATCCCTAACTTTTGTATTTTTCTTATACTATATAATACTAATAAATACCACACTGGCCAAATAAATCTACCTGTCGCTCTAAAAAAAGCCCATATTTCGGAAAACACTTGAGGTATTGGTATTTCAATTAATTCTTTATCACCGAACGAAATAACAGGAGAAACTGCAATTAACAGATATATTACTCCTATACATATTAAAATTAGATCAATACTTTGTATCTTTATTTTATTTTTATTAATAGTAAAGAAATCAACAAAAATACAAATAATAAGTAAACAAATAATACCTACCCCTAAATATGCAAATCCTTCATGTTGAAAATCTGAAACACTATCCAATTGAGGAATTAATCGTGAAAATCCCCTCGAATTAAAAAATGAATTTAAATTAAAACTATATGCTTTAAATCCATCAGCCCCTCCAATTGCCTTAGATGAAAACCCTCCTAGAAGCCAAAAATTTAAGATAGCTCCTAATACATATGTGACAATCGGAGCAAAATAGTATATTCTTATTTTTTCCTCATTAATAATCTTGTTAACAACGCTTCCTAAAACGAAGAAAAAACACATTGGAAAAAAATAAGTATGAATACCAATTATAAAAAATCCTAATAATCCCCAATATAATATGAATTTCATATTTTCCATACTATCATATCTTAAATATAAATATATTGCAGCCAAAATAATCCATTGCGCTCCTAATGACGTATGCTTAAACATTCTATACAACATAATCGGCGCTGTTATAAGAAACACACTACCAATTAATGTAATACGCCAATCTATTTTCCAAATATTAAATATTTTTACCGCAAAATATCCCTGAAATCCCATTGATAACAATCCAAAAACTCCAAAATACTGAAAGTTATCTGGTAGAAACATACCAAATAATTTTAAAGGTATAGCAAGAATTGGTATCGAATCGGTAAATATAACTGAAGTTTTAATAGGATATGCTAATTGATCAGAAAGTCCAATCGGAAACATCCAATTGGATCTACAAAAAAATTGCGCTCCTAAATAATGTTGTGTCAAATCACCTCTTCCTAATAACCAATCTACATATAATGGATTAAGAACTTTTACACCATAAATAATTATAAAAATAACGATGCCTGTAGCAAATCCCCATATAGGGTATAATGCCTTATCCTTATAATACATTTCAAACATTCCTCCCTCACATTTCTATAAAAATTTCTCATCATATGTGTGGTTAAAATTTTGTATACGACCCCGTTCTCTTGTCATAAATTTATCCACAAAAGTTTTTACTTTCTTTTTAAACATACATAAACCTAACAGTATTATTCCCACCAATACCAAAGTAAAATTTGAATAATAACACCTTAAAAACAATCCTAACCTCTTATTTGCAAAAATAAAATATTAGGATTTATAATTATATCATACTGCTTTAATGTTTTAAATTTACATCTTTATGAATCAATCACATATTCCGTCTTATAATCAGCTCAAAAAATTCTAATATAAACATCATATATATAAACATACAATTAATTTGTTGTATTCTTTTTCCGTACTTTTGACCTATATTATTATAAATATTTCCTATAAAAATACCAATTGTGGCAATACTGCAAACCACAAAAAACACTGCCATTCTACTCCAATAAATCACATGCAAACCAAAATAATCAAGAACGGATCCAAGCCCACAAATTCCTGCTATTAAAAAGACAAATATACATATCATTCCCATCCATGCAATACGCCTATCTTTTTTCCACTCAAAGAACATTCCGATCATCATGCAGACAAATCCAAATGAAAATAAAATTCCAAGACTATTAAGACCTGATTCTCCATGTGCAGATAATGTGATATCATAATTAAGTCTGATATCACTCAGACGTCCTATTGCATGATATCGCATAGGCATAACCAAATCAAGAATGCGCATCCCTTCTTGCTTAGCTGTCTGAATATCCGCTATTTTCAGCGTAGAAGCAAATATACAAACAAATCCGCAGAGTAATAAAAAAGGTAAAAAAAATCTTAACGCAACTCTCGTAAGCTCCTGATCTTTGCGTTGTATGAGCAAAAAACAAAGTATGATACATGCCATCACACTAATTCTAATATCAATAAAAGGTGCTAAACATACTAAAATCATATATCCTTTATTTATAATCAACTTTCTACAATATATCATATCATAAAACATACTCATAAAAAGTGGAGCTAAGAAAAAATTGGAAGTTATCATCTGCCCCTCTCCTCTATCAATATGAAATGGCATAAATGCTGCTAATACTGCTAAACCTATCGATATTTGAGCGGATATTTCTAATTTTCTTAAGAAATAATACATTGAAAAAGAAATCATAAAAAAGGTAAAAATATAGTATATATTAATTCCTGTCCAAACATTACCACAAATTTTTATTAACAGCAACATTATAATATTTTGAATATTATATTCACAGGCACTTAATACATTCCCTTGCATATTCCATTCTTCTGTCACTGTTGCCAATTGAATAAAGTTATCAACCGCCTTATCCATTTCAATTGCTATCGGTTGTATCATGTGAACGCGGTGGCTAAACAGGTATATTATTACTGCTATAACCGTAACTGCAAAAACAATACAATATTGTTTTCTTTTATTTATTATACTCATCTCAGCCTCCTGCAATTATTCTGTAATTTGTTCATATATCTCAGTCAATTCTTTATTCAAATATTTTTCATAAAGCTCTCGATTGTATTTCTCTAAAGAGTAAAAGTATCTTCTTCCTTCAGAACAAACTACTGGTTCGCCCAAATATCGTTCAAATTCATTCATTATCTCTAAATAAGAGTCATTATGATACATCATTTTATCAAGATAAATTCCTTCGTAACCATATACTCCTGCCATCGTCAAAAAATCACTAACATTTTTCTGTTCATTCAACAATTTATCAAAAATATCTCTTTGTTTTCCACCACCATTCCAATAAGTAGTTTGTGATACAACTGATGGTATACTTAGTTCATATGCACGTCCCACAGTCATAAGTTCTCCCTTATGTGTATCATCTACATATATAGGCAGTTCCAAAATCATACTATTTTGTGGAACTTGTTCTTCTACAGCACCAACAAAACGATACCATTCATCATATTCTTCTTTTCGTTGATCATATGCAACAAATCCAAATGTATTTTTATATATAAAATCTGTTGGAATCGATGAAAGCAACACAAAAACAAATACTCCCGACGCTAAAATATACAAGCATCTTCTATAAATAACCTTTGTTACATTTCTAATTCTGTCGATAATTTTATCCATTAATATTGCAGAGGAAATCAATCCAAAGGCAGCAATAAATACACACATTCTACTATAACCACGAATACCAGCAGTAATAAATGCACCAATTAATAAGGATAACCCTCCTTTAACCGCCACTACAAGAATAAAACAATGGATCAATCCACATATTTTCAAAATCTCATCTTTTTCTCCATACTCCTTTCCATTATACTGAAATATCATAATAATGGAATAAACAAATCCTATTCCTGCCAATACTCCAATTATAGCACACTCTGCTGCCTGTGGATTATTGATATCAGTTATCGCTCCTAAAATTGACCTTCCTATACCAAATGCACTATTGACGGCAGGAAGAATCATGCTTCCTGCTTTAAGAGAACCCAATTGCACATCATTAAGGCTTCTCCCTGCATATGCCCCTATATAATCTGTATACTTCCAGAGAATTACATATATTCCCCCTGCAATTACCGCCAAAACAACAAAACTTATATAAACCTTTCTCAGCGTAATATACTTATAAATTCGTTTTAATAAAAATACCAATCCCCACAGAATTATAATCGAAGCAAAAATCACAAAAAATTGTAACCAATATCCCATTTGAAGTACAAATGAGCTTAACCCAATACTTCTTAATATTTTAGGGATTGTATATGAAGCAATTCCTAACCCAATAGCAAAGAAACTTAAAAATACTAACAGAATACCACTTATACTCTTTTTGACAAATAATACATACATCATAACAAACGCAAGTAAAATCATTCCCAAAAAAGCATAATATGCAGAATTCATTCCCATATATAGCATCACTATTAATGCTAAAAACATAGTACTATTTTCAAAGCTATCAAGATGACTATCTCTGCGCATTAATTCTATTAATATATAACAAAACAACGGAATATAAAAGCATGCTCCATAAATTAATAAAACTGTATTGCAACCCAAAATAAAATACGAAATATTTCCGTATACAACACCCACTAACATAGAAGAAAAATTTTTTATCCGTAAGCATGTGCATACCCAAAACATACTAAGCGAAAGTAACACCGAATTTAAGATAGCATGGATGTTAATAGCCTCCTCCACACTTCCTGTTATTTTCCAAATCAATTTCAGCAATGGCATTGGAACACTAGAATCTCCAAAATTGTCAACATACAAATCTGCATAGGGTTCCCCATAAATAACAAAATGGTGGACTGAACCGCCTCTTACATAGTTTTTTAATTCCAACAAAACACCCAAAGAATCACTGCGATATCCTGATATTGGGACACGCCAATCTGTCCCCCATAAGTGATATACCGAAATTGATATTATCATTGATAAAAATATTGTAAGAAAAACATAGCTCAGTTTATTCCTAGTTAATTTATGCATCATTATGTGTCTCCTCCAATATTACTCCATTCTCGCACAATTGTCATAGATGTCTTCTTTCATGGTATTATTAATATAATGTAAGATAATAACTGCATCTGGTTTATAATCTCTAATTGTCTCATAATCTGCATTCCCAACGCGCAATTCACTATATGACATTATCAAAAATGGGTTTACTGCCCTTCCAAAAGAATCTGTTACCACTAATATTTTTTTATCGTTTTTAGCTTTATTGTTTTTAAAATCCCCAAGCGTCTTCCATAGAACACTATCATAAGTATATCTTGATGCCAAATCCTTTTTTGTAAGAACTTCCCGATTCATAACAATATCTTCAAACTTTCCCTCGTTCGAGCCATCAGATATTGATGTCTCAAACGTTGGCAAAATCAAATCAAAATCGTCAATTCCCGCAAAAGCTGCTCCTGTACGCTGTCCATAGGAACCTAGATGCCATTCTGGATAAGTTGTTACACTATAATTTTTATAATCCATAACTTCTTGATCCACTTCACAATCCAATTTTTGCATTAAAATGTTATTTATTTTCGTATATGCGTAAAATCCTGCCTTTGTTGTCCAGTGATGATCTGTCTTGTACATCATTTCATAATGATCGATTCCATCTTCATTCATTGTTTCCCTAAGATCAAGTGGTTCCACTCCACCCGCCTTTAACATTTTGGCAAATCTGTCCAGATTATTATTTCCATAATCAATACTGCCCTCTGGTAATTGCGAATTATATTTTGCTGATGTATATGGAGGAATCACATACAAAAAAGCGATTCCCTCATTGTCAAGATAATTACTTAATTGAATAATTTTTTTTGCATTATGTTGTAGAATCTCATCTTCTTTATATTCAAATGTTGTCAATAAATATCCATTTTGTAGTTTTACTACACCATTCATCTCTCTTTGGCCCAATAGTCTATGAATAGCCCCATTCATATTAACAAATGAACTTTTTTTATAATAATTCGTTGCAATATCTGTCTCAAGTTTACTGCCAAGTTCCACTATCCACTCATTATTCTCAATAATTCCAGTATCATAATAATGAATCAGCTTTGTAAAAGATGTTATTCCCAACGCACCAACCACTACAATAAACACAATCGTGTATGTAATTGATGACACTTTTTTCATATAGTACCTCCCATTAGAAGTTAAAATAGATAAAAGGGTTATGCATTCCTAAAATTAAAAATGAAACTGCCCATAGAAATATAATTCCATATCCAACTGGCAACACTATTTCTTTCATCTTTTTTAATACCTCAAACCGTTCAATCTGAACACTTAACATTCCAGCGACAGGCATTGCAAAAATAATTCCCATCAGCATATATGCTCCATATTCCCGCAAAAAATAAATAACATTTGAATCGATTCCCCAACTTGTATTATAATATCCCAACATGCCAAAACAAAATCGAAGCCCCATACTAATTCCTACGGAATTAAATATAACCCATCCAAAGTTCACACTTATTAATGTAAAAACTTGCCAGAGAATTCTCAATACACAATTTCTTTTACTTGGCTTTACAATAAATTTCTCAATAAATAGTAATACAAAATAGCCTAGCCCCCATGCAATAAAACTCCAACTTGCTCCATGCCATAAACCTGTCAAAAACCATACAACAAATAAATTCAATATATGTCTTAAAATAGAAACACGAGATCCACCAAGTGGAATATATACATAATCCCGAAACCATTGTCCCAATGAAATATGCCATCTTCGCCAAAACTCAGTCACACTTTTTGCAATATATGGATAATTAAAATTTTCCTCAAACTCAAACCCAAATATCTTCCCCAAACCAATTGCCATATCAGAATATCCTGAAAAATCATAAAATATTTGTAGTGAATAACAAATAGAACCAATCCATAAAATAATAGGATTCACATTTGTGATCGTTTCTGCCATCGCCCACACTTTCACTGCAACAATAGACAAATTATTAGAAAGAATCACTTTTTTACAAAAACCCAGTAAAAATCTTCTCCCACCTTCAGCAAATTTATCGAGCGTACATTTCCTCATTGTAATTTGCTGTTCAATCATTTTGTACCTAACAATCGGTCCGGCTATAAGCTGTGGAAAAAAAGAAATATATAAAGCTAACAACAATGGGTTCTTTTGCACATCAACTTGTCCTCTATAAACATCAATTACATAGGACAATGCCTGAAATGTAAAAAATGAGATACCAATTGGCAGAGCAATATTTTTTATATGAAAACGAGTGCCTGCTACCTGATTGGTAACGGAGATTGCAAAATCAAGGTATTTAAAAACAAATAAAATTCCAAGATTTACTGCCATATCAAGTACAAGCAATAACTTTGCTTTACCACAAGAGAACTTTATCTTATCAATTGCCAATGCAAAGCCAAAATTAATGATAATAGAGACAATCATTATAAAAATAAACTTTGGTTCTCCATATCCATAAAAGATTAAACTCGCCGCCAACAATATATAATTTCTATACTTATCTTTGGCTAAAAAGTAGACAAGTATCACTGCTGGCAAAAAGAAAAATGTAAACAGTAAACTTGAAAAAACCATATCAGTTCACCTTTCTTCGCAACATTTTTTGTACCCATATTACATTTTTAATCCGTTCACGTTCAATATAATATACTCCTTTAAGATTTTTTTTAGCAAGACACTTTTTAATTTGAAACATTCTTCTACATAGCTCTACCTTTATCCGCCTAATCGAGGTTTCTCTTGTATGATGATAAACATAAAAGTCAGCAATTGGAAGATTTTCAATATTAATGACATTATATTTCTTCATTAATATTGACAAAATACTTTGATTATGTCTATTCTCCACAAATCCTTCATAGTTATCAAGACCACATGTATTAGGAGCATCTGAAATAATTCTATAATCCTGTGCATATTGTAACCACTCTTGAATAATTTTGTGTGTTCTTTCTGTTTTTTTTGAAATGAAGCATCCCCCCATTGCCTGCACTTGATTTGTATACTCTTGTGTATTACATTTTATATATACAAATACATCTCTCTTTGTCCAATGTTTTTCAAGATAACTATTCCGTCTTGAACCTACCATATCAATATTTTCTTCCCCCATATAGGATATAATAGAGGCAACGGTGCTTCGATAGTAAAACCCCGCTCTATCTAGATAAATCAAATAATCTCCCTGTTTAAGTTCTAAGAACGCTTTATTGACAAAATATGGTTTCCACAAATAATGTCCTCGTCTTCTTCCCTCACCCGATGACAATATTTTATCATTTTTTTCCATAAATTCTTTATCCATGCCCGCAATATTATAGCATAATGTCTTGTCAACTTTACCCTTTTTCAAAGCTGTATTAAGTTGAAACTTTGCCGATGGCATATAATTCTCATCAGGACATGCCATTGCATATACCATTATTTATCTCCTCCCAACACCTCTGCCTTATCCCGCTCTGTAAATCCGCCATTGCCAACCTCATAGATTTTATCGCACTTTCGAATTGTACTTAACCGGTGCGCAATGACAATCAGCGTTCTTGTACCATGCAAACCATCTATTGCCTCCATCACTTCTCTCTCTGTGGCACTATCCAGCGCAGAGGTTGCCTCGTCAAGTACCAGTACGTTTGGATTGCGATAGAGCGCTCTGGCAATGCCAATTCGCTGTCGTTGTCCGCCTGAAAGCTTTACTCCTCTATCTCCTATCATAGTGTCCAATCCATCTGGTAAAGCATGTACAAACTGATCAAACTGTGCTTCTTGCAGCGCTTTTTCAATAGCGGCATCATCAATTTCTGACTCTGGTATTCCAAAGGCAACATTGGCACGTATAGTATCATCCATAAGATAAATTACTTGTGGAATATACCCAATTTCTTCATGCCAAGATTTCATACACTTTTTAATATCCACTCCATCAATTGTGACAGTTCCTTCTTGTGGTTCCAGTATTCCAAGAATTAGATCTGCGGCTGTTGTCTTGCCGGCTCCTGACGCTCCAATCAAAGCAATAGATGTATTCTTCTGAATCTCAAGATTTGCATTTTTTAATATCCACTTATCAGATTCTGAATAATGAAAAGAAACATCATTGAATCGAATCGATTTGTTCAATGTAATATTTACGGTGTCCTCCTGCTCTATTGTTTTCCGTTCCATAAGCTGCTCTATCTCTTTTAAATCTCTGTATACAGAATCGATTGCTGTTTTATTAAACATCATACTACTAATATAACCTGTTATCTTATTGAAGGAAGGAAGCATACGAAATGCCGCAACAGCAAAGACAGACAACGTTGTAACAAATGAGACAATATCACTTTTCATTATTGCAATTTTTATAATCATTGCCAGCATCAAACTACAAATACACACTGTCTCCATAACAGGTTTCGGCATATAAGTCAATATAGACTGTTGTCTTTGTATCTTTGCAAATTTCTTATAGCTTTCATTATAATTAGCCACAAAAAATTTTTCTCTGTTTGTCACCTTAATCTCCTTAATTCCTGAAAACGCTTGAAGCAACCACTTAGATATCAAAACATTAGTTTGCCTATTCTCCTCGCCTATTTTCACAAGCACCTTTTTAAAAAATATGGTAAAAATCCCCATAAATAGAAACAGTAGCGCAGCAACTGCTATTGTAGATACCCAATCTTGAATCAACAGAAAAATAACGAGTACTGCACTGACACTAAACTCTGCAAGAAACTGCAGAACATTTAACGCCACTGTAAAAAAACCATTGACATCGCTTGTGATATTGCGCTGAAATTCTGCCACATTTTTAGACACGTGGAACAGATAATCCTGCTGCATATAGCTTTTCATCATTCTAACGGACAGACGCTGTTGATTATTAAAGACAAAGCGGTATTGAAGGCTGTACATTGCCATCACATAAATATTCTTCAGAATATAAATGATAATCAAAAGCACCGCCAAAAACAAAATCATCTGGTTGGCATCTGTTATACCTGTATACTTACTTATTAATATAAAATACCACTTTTCATCGATTGTCTCTGGCTGCATCGCAACATTAATTAATGGCATAACCGCAGAAACACCCAAAAGCTCTACAAACGCACCTATAAATATGATAATAAGCAATATCCCCAAATTAATTTTCTGTTTTCTATCCAAAACATAGTTAATCTTTTTTAACATTTTTCAATCCTTTTTAGTCCGGCTTATAAAACTGAACAATCTCCGCTTCTGTCTGTGGCTTTTTCTTCATATAGGCGTCATAATCCTTAAAATAATGTCCCATATCCCACGCCTGATAGCCTCTTTTGTGCAAATCCCAAGCCAGCACCTTCGCTGTTGGTCCAAGTACAATACAAACAAGCTTTTCTTTGTCTGTTCTTAATGCAGAGCGCAGCAGGGAATCATATTTTTCAAATGCATTGATACTTGGCGCTGTGATAAAGTCAATTGATTTGCATACAGAATATGCCTTGTATTCCAGCCTGTCCAGAACACCCTCTCCACATATCAGTGTAATTTCCCGCCCTTTCAACAAGTTCTGCATATGTCTGTAATACTGCTGAAAATTATACTTTTCATATGTTTGATATACTTGCGTAATACAAGTGTCTATATAAACAGTATCTCCATTACAATTCCTGCGCAAAAATCTGCGCTGTGTAGTCAAAGACCTTGCAAAAGAAGCCACAAATGGATTTAAATTTTTGATTGGGTGTGTGTAATAGTATGGAATCCCTATTTTCAGCCCTTCTGTCTCTGTTCTTAGTATCTTTCTAAGTCGCCGCGCCAATTTGGGATTAAATTCCTGAAATGGTATGGAATTTCCCATCATAATTGCAATTTCTCCGTCCCCATACCGCAAAAAGCTTACCTTCTCCTTTTCCAACAAACGCATCGTTTCGCCTGTCGTTAGAATAGAAAGCTTATCTGCATATGCTCCTTTCTCATATCGTAAGCGTTCCAAATGACGATCAACTCGAATAGGAAGTCTTGTCAGCTTTCCTGTAATCTCCTTTGCCTTCTTTTTATAAAGCCGCGCCGCGGAATATCCTTTTGCTTTTTTTCGTAAAATAAAATACTCAGCTCCCACATGTATAACGTGATTCCCCATCGTTGCAATCTTCTCAATGTCCAATGTGTTATCTTCATCATTATACAATCTGTCCAAAGAGTAAATATCTGTCAGCATACTGTCATCAAATCCATTTTGATGGGTATCCTGCACTCTATTTACCGTAATTACAATCGCACAACTTATTCCTGCATTACATGCCATATGAGGTCGCGCAATACGCTTTTCTCTGTTATCTGGAGTCAGCATTGCCTCATAATAATTGGGATTCTTGATAGCGTTCTCTTCCTCTATTGTCAGCTTAAATACATCTTCCTTACGATACAATGTGCAATCCAGCTCCCACGGATAATTGTAGTGCTGGTATTCGCAATTCCATTTCCACTCAAACACACTATTATCTGTTGAAAGATTTTGGGGTCTTGGAACGATATTATCCCCTAGCCGCATACTATAGCCAAACACTTTGGGATTATTCATAAGATAGAACGCGGCTTCTGTAAGGCAAAACTTTCCTGTAAACACAACATCATCACAGCCAAACATAATATATTCGCCTGCGTCAGTAATTAACCGTTTCAAGTCCTTCTCAAACTGTTCTTCCTTTATCCAAGTTACTTGTGGAAAACACTGTATTAGCTTTTCATACCTTATATTTGCCGTTTCACTGTAAAGTACTGTGACCATTTTCTGTGTTGCATCTGAAAACAGGAAAAGACTTTCAAGATATGCATGCAACTGCAAAGAACGTCCTTTTGAAAACACAATAATTGATATTTGATTTTTTGTTATTGAATCCATTTCTTTTTAATCCTTTCAGCAAGTTTTGCCTATGCCGCCAATGTGTTTTTTAAGTAATTTATTTACTCTTAAACTAATTTTGATTAATAATATTTATACATTCTTCTTTTATTTACAAGATATCTATCTGAGTAGTTTTATTTGCAATACTACTTTTCTTTCCAATTCAGCATTGCATACCATGCCATATCCCGATATCTGTCTTGCATTCTCACTGCCTCCCGAAATTCACCTTCTAGGTCAAACCCACAATTTTCATAAAATTTTCTAGCGTTAACATGATCTGCCAATACTTTCAAGTATATTCTGTGCAATCCAAGCTCATGAAATGCATAATGTATTATTTCTGTTGCCGCGCGCTCTGCAAAACCTGTATCCCACAGCTTTTTTCTCGCTGCTATAACAAACTCTGCATTGTGATCCTTCTCTGAAATATGTTTGAGACTGATTGTCCCCAGATATTCATCATTGCTATCTGTTATAGCAAAATGTTGATTCTCCTCATCAAAACTATACTTAATAAAAATTATTGCTTTTTCCAGCGTCACATTTGTAAATGGATAGCGAAACCAACAGTTAACTGTTTCATCATGCATCCACTCCAGCATCAAAGGTGCGTCTTTCTCCTCTAATCTCCTTAACATAAAACTTCCTCCTCAGAACGATTTCTCTCTCACTATCTCAATATATTTAGAATAATTACGAATATACTCAGTTTCATCATAATGTTCACTTGCAAGTACCAAAAGGACCGAATCCTGTGAAAAATCATACATGTCTTTCCACACCATCTTTGGAAGATAGATACCAATATGTGGTCTGTCTAAGCAAAATATTTTCTGATTTGTTCCATCATCTACCTTTACTTTTGACCTTCCCGCAACATTGATCAGCACAAACTCCGTATTATAGTTTGCATGTTTTCCTCGGGTAACATCTTTATCTGATCCATAAATGTAAAAAACTCTCTTAATTTCAAACGGAATATCTTGATTTCCTTCCACAATAACAAGATGCCCCCTGTCGTCTCCTTTTTGTGGAAATTCTATCAATTTACACTGTTCTATCATCTGTTATCCTCCTGCTTTTTTGTCATTGATTATCCCATACCACACAAGATTTTCATACTTGCCATTTAGCGAAATCGCATCTTTCGATGTGCCTTCATACACAAAACCACATTTTGTATAAAAATGTCTTGCACGCTCATTTCTCTCTAATACATTCAAATACACTTTATGTAGTTTCAATATGCCAAAAGCATAGTCCAAAATATCTTTTGTAGCAAGTGCTGCTGCCCCTGTTCCTCTTGCAATACTTCTGACTACAATCGCATATTCCGCAGACCGATTCTCCTCTGATATATTCTTAAGACTCACTGTGCCAAGATACTCATCAAATTCATTTACAATCGCAAAATGTTTGTTCAAATTTGAAAAACTATTGTCGATAAACCTCGTAACACTTTCTAAAGTTGCCTGTTCAAAAGGGAAACGAAAGTTCTGCGTTATGTCTTTATCGTGCATCCACTCTAGCATAAACACAGCATCTTTCTGTTCTAATTTTCGTATCATTGTAGTTTCCTTCCAAAAAGTATCCAGCATTTCTTCTAAAAAATATACACCAATTTCATTCTATTCTAAGAAATTGTTATGAATTATTTCTTAGGAACTGTAGAAAAATAACTGACGCATCTTGACTTGGCTATTTCTCCGATTATGCATGCCAAAAAGCCTCGCCGCAGCCCGCTACGCCTACGTTTTTTGACATACCTCCTCGAAGAAATATCCTACGCAATCTGCATCACTTATTTTCCTACAATTCCTTAATGATTTCTAAATGCATTAATCTGCTCTATCACATAATCCTGTTCTTCCAATGTCATTCCTGTATAAATAGGTAAACTCAAAACTTCCTTTGCATAAGATTCTGTAATGGGATAATCCCCCTTTTTGTATCCAAGAAAATGATAACATTGCGCCAAATGAGGCGGTATTGGGTAATGTATTTGTGTCTGTATACCACTTTGTTCCAATGACTTTTGCAGAGAATCCCGAGACACACATTTTACTACATACTGATGATAAATGCTCTCCGCACCATCTCTTACTTTCGGCAAACAAACTATTGGGTTTGTTATCCCTTCATTGTATCGTTGGGCCAACATTTTTCTCTCGTCATTTAGCTCTTGCAAGTGGGATAATTTTACCCGCAAAAGAGCGGCCTGCATTTCATCAAGCCTCGAATTAATCCCTTCTATCTCATTGTGATACTTCACTTTACTGCCATAATTGCGCATCATACGCAGTTTTTCTGCAAGTATCTCATCATCTGTAACAACAGCACCCGCATCACCAAATGCGCCCAGATTTTTTGTTGGATAAAAGCTAAAACATCCTGAAATGCCAAACGTTCCTGTCATCTTTCCAGCAAAACATGCTCCATGAGACTGTGCGCAATCTTCGATGACTTGTAGACGATGCTTCATTGCAATATCCACTATTTTTGTCATTTCAGACGCCTGACCATACAAATGTGTTACCATTATCGCCTTCGTCCTGTCCGTAATTGCCTGTTCTATCTTGTTTGCGTCCATATTAAAATATTCGTCAGGTTCAACAAACACAGGAGTTGCATTGTTTTCAGTAATGCCAAGCACTGTTGCAATATAGGTATTTGCCTGCACAATCACTTCGTCACCTCTGCCAATGCCAAGTGCCCTTACCGACATAACAAGCGCATCTAATCCTGAATTTAATCCAACACAATATTTCCTTCCAGTAAATCGTGCAAACGCTTCCTCAAACTGTCTGACTTCATTTCCCAGCACATACCAGCCTGAACGCAGTACGCGCAGCACTGCCTGTTCATATTCTTCTTGGTACATCTGAAACTGCCTGTCAAGTACATTGCATTTTATCTGCATATTCCTTGTTCCTCCATGTATTAGTGCTACAGGGCACAATCCCTTATGATTTCCAAAAGAATCTGTGCGGACTTATCCCAAGTAAAACAATCCAAAACACGTTTCTTTGCAACATTACCCATCTGGTCACTACCACAAGATATAACTTTTTCAACAACTTCTGCCTCATTTTCACAAAGATAACCCGATACATTGTTTTCTATTATATATGCAGGCCCAGGTGCATTCAAAGCAATTACCGTACATTCATAATACATTGCCTCTAAAATAGCCATTCCAAAAATTTCATGTGCATTTAAATTAACATAGCATTCAGAAATTCTATATAACTCCCACATTTTATCGTTTGGCACCTTATTATAAATCGTAATATATGGCATTAAGTTGTGCTTTGTTATCCTTTGCTGAACCGCATTTGCAAGTTCTCCTTGTCCAATCATAACAAGCCGAAATTGTGTGTTTTTCTGATAGATTTTATAAAAAATATCAATCATTTTTATAGGTTGCTTTTCTGCCGTCATTCTGCCCACAAAAAGAATCACTCTATCACTTTCATCAAAACCATATTTTTCCAATAAATTTCTAATGTTATAATCTAAATAATCCTCTTTTAAAAGCGTTTTGTCAAGCCCTACAGGAACTGTATAAATATTTTTTGCCCCTTGTGCCTTTAATTCTTCTGCAAGCGCTGGTGTTTTTACAACGGTAGGAATCCTTTTATAGTATTTTACATTATTGCAAAAGAAATCCACAAGTTTTCTCTTCCATGCACAGTTATTGTTACTGTGCACCACACCAATATAGGGAAGGCATAGGATTTGATTTTTTTTACACCATCTATAGAAACGACCAAGAAGCAAATAATTATCAGAAGCTGTAATATAACATACGATATCCTTATCAAGCTTATCCATATCCACAAACGCATGTTTTCCTAAATGTTTGCATTTCAGATATATTGTTTGAATTTGACCTTTTTGGATCGTTTCTTTCTCCTCATTTAAATCTGGTATAAGATGATAGACAGTCACTTCATGCCCTATTGCAGCTAAAGCCTTTGCCATACCCTCCGCTTGAGAATTATAATATTGGCTTAGATTTTTTTGTTCTGTATTGAGTGATATTACTGCGAGTTTCATCCGCTATTCCCTTTTCTTTTTCGTCTCCTTTATAAATTCATACGCAATTCTTTATGATTCTACATGATATCTTCAAATATTTCCCTCAAATTTTTAGCATAACTACTTATACTAAAAATTTGATTTGCATATTCATATATATTATCACTCATATTTTTAATCTCTTCTTTTCCCATCTTTGTTAATTCTATGAGTTTTTTTTCTATTTGATCAATATGGTATCCCTCAAAATATTGGCAGTATTCATATAGTTCATCCATACCAGTGCCTTTTGTTGTGACAGGTATCAATCCATGCCTCATCCCTGTCAAAAGAGCTGTTGACATTCCTTCTGAACAAGATGGAAGCAAAATAAATGTACATTCGCTTACAAGCTCCAGAAACTTTTGAGATTCTATTTCTACAAAACCACAGTCAACAACATTCTCTGACCGTACACAGCCTATTTTCTTACACTCCTGTTCAATTTCCCTGCCACATAAATACAACCGCCACTCAACATGTTTTTTAAAGACTTCTATCAGTAAATCATTTCCTTTGTGTACAAATCCCTTGACTCCAAGCACAATAAAATTTGTACTTCTTCTCTTATCACAAATATTATCCACATACTTCTTATTTTTAATAGCCGTAGGATACACACGTCTTACTATCTTATTTTTAAAATATTTTGTTTCCCCTAGACAGATTACTGCATCTGCAAGTAATTCATCACCTTCATGGTAAAACTTACCAGTTCTGGCAAAAGAGATTTTTCTCCCTGTTCTTTCATAATAATAATTTATTCGCTCTTGTTCCCTTTTTCTTGATATAAAATACGGATTTTCCGTCATATAGATAATCGTATAAGCTTTCGGATTTCTCTCTTTCGCCAGTCGAAACATATCTCCAAAACCCAAAATATAATCATAATAATTTGACGGAATTTCTGCTGCTGCATCTTCATTATTGCACCCACAAACATCAATGCAAAAATCCATATCAATCAATACTTTAATCAGTTGAAACATTTCTTGTAGATTTGTATGAGAGATTGTATGTCTTATCGAATATGCTGTTCTTCCATAATCCATATAGCTAATCAGAATCTTTTTTTGTTCTTTCAGACAATCATAGTTAATTCCCAAAACAATATTTTCACTTCGCCTAGGGTCTATCTTACGAAATTGAATATTTAGTCTTCTGCATAAATTTTTTATAAACTCATTCACTATTTTCAATGTTTTTCTCCTCGATTATTTTTATGCAGCCACTCATATAAACGACTTTTAAGCACAATATAATTATAGCGCTTTCTGGAAATATATCCCCGCGTATAACGAATCAATGCATTTTCGCGAACACCCTTTTGACTAGATGACATTCCTCCCAATCGAAAATTGGACATCACCTGCATTACAGGAGTAAAAACGACCTGCTGCGATTCCCAAAAGCGCAGCATTAAATCATAATCTGCAGCAGAATGATATTTTGTATCAAATAATCCAAAGCGATCATACGCCTGTTTTGTCACAAAACAAGTAGAATGTGTTATCATCTGCTCTGAAAGGAAATCATGATGATAAATAAATATTGATTTTTCTTTATTTTTAAAGTAATTTCGCTGCATTCCATACACTACCTCATAGGAATTATTCTGATAATGTCTTACAGCCTGTTCAATCGTATCCTTTTCATACCAGTCATCACTATTGACAATTCCTATTAACTGTCCCTTTGCAAGACAAATTCCCTTATTCATAGCATCATATATGCCATGATCTTTCTCAGATACAATCGTAATCCTTTGTGGAAGCCTGTTGCGGTGTTCTTCAATCAATGCTAATGTGCGATCAACAGAGCCGCCATCAATTATAATATATTCTATATTTTTATAGGTCTGATTTTCTATACTTATCAAAGTCTGCTCTATTGTACTTTCACTGTTATAACATGGCGTAAGAACAGACACAAATATTTCTTCCATTTTATTATCCTTTCCCTATAACTAGCTGATAAGTCTGTTCTAACTGTTGGGTAATGGCTTGTTCACTAAATCGATTTTGTGCAAATATCCGAATCATGCCTGAATCATATGTTTTACATTCATTGTACATCTGTTCTAAAACATATTGAAGACCTGCGATATCATTTGGCTCTATCAACATTCCATTAAAACCTTTCACAAAATCATCTGGTCCGCCGTTTGCCACTGCAATCACTGGTTTTCCGCAAGCCATTGCTTCAACATAGACCACACCAAAAGTTTCATAGCGGCTTGGAAGCACAAAACAGTCGCACTGTTGCATATGAGATACTACTTGACTACGATTCAGACTTCCTAAAAACTCTACAGAATTCATTATATTATATTCCTTGCACCATTCTACCGCTTTTTGCGCTGCCTGTCCACCACCGCCAATAAAAAGCTTTGCCGTACTATATTTTCTGGAAAATTCCTTCCATGCCTTCAAAAGAATATCGATTCCTTTTTTCTCTAACTGATCATACGTATTCATATAACACACAGTCAAAAAACGCACCTCCTGATGTGAATCACATGCGCACGGTTTGAATTGCTCAAAATCAACAACATTTCCAATCACTTCAATATCATTGGAAGGTCTGTATTCCGATATCAGTTTTGCAAATGCTCGACTTACACAAATTACTTTTGCTGCCTTCTCAAATGCTTGTCTAATATAATGGTCATTGGATTTGCAAATCTGATCTCTGTGAAGTTCAAACAAGGTCGCATGTTCTGTTATAACATACGGAATACCTACTTTTTCTGACAATCGCATCGCTGCATACCCCGCCCAGACACAACAGTGTGCATGAATAACATCTAAGGGACCTACTTCAGCGCAATACTTTTCATGCAGCTGCAAAATTCCTTTTGCAAAGACTTCGCGATATCCTTCTATTCCATGTTTTAGAAGACAGAAAAAACGTCTACGATATATTAGAATTCCTTCTTTTTCAGACACAGACTCTTCCTCATATCTCATATAATCTTTCATGCATTTTACAGAATAAGTGTCGCTATAGAATATTGTCACTGTATGCCCTGCACGCTTTAGTGCCAATGCCTGATCCCAGAAAAAGCTTCCAAGAGTTGGATTCTTTTTCGTCTGAAAAAAAGCAGGTATGATTAATATATTCATTTTGTAATCCTTTTTATTGTTTTGTTTTAAAACATTAGTTTTGTGCAATCTTCAGCCAACTTTTACACTGTTTGACTGCCTCCCATCCCATGCCATTCTGCCACATATACCAAAATCGTTTCTGAAAAAAGAGCTTTCTCTCCGCTTTTTTTAGGTCCCGCAGATTTGATGCTGTGACGGATTTATCTGACATGCGATAATACACAATCTGCTTGTCCAACAATCCAAACTCATAACCTGCATGAAGAACTTCCAAATTCATTGGATAATCCTCAAACCACCTGTAGCGCTCATCATAGCCGCCAACCTTTTTGATAAAATCCATCGTATAAAATGTAGCGGACGGCGCCACAATTCGATTCTGAATCAATAACATGCGATATTGTTCCTGCCGCTCTTTCCTAGCAAACTCATAACATCTGTCACAATACGCCTGTACATCTGCATACACCGCATTTGGATTCTTATCATTAAATAATTCTACTTTTGCAATTGGAAATACACCTGGATTTTCCTCACAGAATTGAACATAACTTTCAATGGCGTCTTTTGTCATGTAGTCATCTCCAGCAATCCCCTTATAATATGCTCCTTTTGCCACCTTAAGCCCTCTATTAATATTAGCAGGAAGCCCTGTATTTTTATCAGACGTAACAAGTTTTATAGACGCAAGTGTCCCTTTGTTCTCTGTAATCCATTTTCGCACGACCTGCACTGTATTGTCAGGCGAGGCGTCATCTGTTACAATCAGTTCAATATTGGAATATGTTTGGTTTTTAATACTATCAAGTGTCTCGACAATTGTCTCTGCAGAACGATATGACAACACAATCACACTTACCAGTTTCATTGTCTACGCCTTTCCCAGCAGTTTTTTCACCTGCCAAAAATATCCTTCAAACTCCTGTTTCTCTGCAAATGGCTGATACCAATAATACCCCATTAGTACAAAGAGATAATTTCTTAAAAGATACACTGAAATAAAGTGCGCCTCCATTAAATTATAAATGGAGAAAATGACCACCATACAGAATAGAACAATGTCTTTTTCTTTATAACTTTGATATAAAAGATAAAAATTCATCAGAATATAAAGGATACCAGGTATAATTCCATACCAGTAAAACAGCCTGACAAATCCTGCATCAAAGTATTCTGTATTTTCCGCAGCAGCAAACCATTTCCAGTTTTCAAGCCGCGCTGCCTCAACCGCATAGCAGCTTTGATATCTGCCATTCAATACCTTATCCAGCTTGTGCATCAATGAGTCCGTTGTGAAATAAGTATTCTCCACATGAGAACCAATCATAGAAAAAACAATACATCCTATCACAACAGCAGCCCCTAACAGATAAACTCCTTTTGCTTCTCTACATCTTTTGCCATATTTCATTATAGGAATCAATGCGGCAGACATAAGCCACACCAAGAATCCAGTTTTTGAATCTGTGAATAAAAACAGTATAATATCAATTACCGGAAATAAAACAAACCAATACCATTTTGCTCTATCTGCATAACAGTAAAATGCCAATATACCGACAAGCCAGAGCATACCATGCAGCGCGTTTGGGTGTCCCATACCCAATGTATACCTTGTCTCAAAAAGCTGTTCCCCCTGACTGCCTCTTCCAAAATCAGCAGTCATAGAGATACTTCCATAAAGCCCTGTCACAGACAGCAGCATCAGCATCATACAACCTGTAAAAGTAACCCAAAACACTACCTTCATCATCTTTTTTATCTCTATCCCTTTGCAGGAAGCGATAAAGGCAACCACTCGTACTGCCTCATCTTTTTCATTGATTCGATAAGACACAAACAGCAGACTACCAGTCAACAAAATATATATCCATTCTTTTGTCGAATACTTGGTCAAAGCGATTTTGATACAGAACAGCAGAAATGTCAATCGAAATAACTGACTCTCTAACGGATTAATATATGCACTTTTGTCCACAATCACAATCAACAATTCTATCATTAATCCAAGCCAGAAACACGCTTCGCCTATCTTCTTTGCCTGACCATACTTCATTGTGCCCCTCCTATTGAATCAGCCCCAGCGCTTTTCGGATTTTCTTAAAACGTCTTGGTCGGTTCTCGTACTTGTACTGTATATAGGCGCTGCACTCTGGCAGCTTTTTCTCAAATGCTGCCTCATCATTCATCCACGCATTTACTTCGCTGTGAGAAGTGAAGAGAATTGGCAGCAATCGTTCTATCTGATGTGCCTCGGAAGGAAATCCAGGGTCCAACCCATAATTCATTAATTTATTTAGATTCCAATAAAACGCTTTGCTGTGCATTTGAATCTGTTCCCGCCTTACAATATAACAGGCACCGGGCGAAAAAGCAAAATACTGCGGAATCATTGGATCTTGATAAATAAAACGCATCAGGTCATCCACATCATTAAAATATTTCTTGGGATGATTGGGAGACTGTACATACCAAGAATTGTTTTTCTCAATATACATATTTTCCATGGCAAGAAAAGCATCTCCTAGCACATTCTGCTCCTTATTTTCATTGTATTTAGAATATTTATCCCAGTACTGTTTTTCTTCATACAAAAAAGTAAAGCTTTTGTTTTGATATACCTGTTGAAAAAAGTCCATCGAACAATGCCGCCCAATCATATTTCCTTTTAACAGACAAAGAACTTCTGGCAAGGAATCATAATATTCTGCAAAATAAGAAAAATAACTTGTTATATTATGCCCAGTATTGTCAACATCTTTTATAGATAGATTCATTTGATGGAGTTTTGTCTTGACTTCCTGATTATTAGAACAATCATATATTATATAATCGTTACATAGCTCAATTAAATCTGTCGGTATTGTATTAAAATTATGAATCAAAAAAAAGTTATCTGTCTTTTTCATTTTTATTGTTTCCTTCCCGTGCGATACAGCCGCATCCTGTTTTGCAAAAAGCACTGTACTGCCGCCTTCTGCTCTGCGAACCATTTTTGAAAAAACATGTGTTTGCTAATCCCTAGTTCTTTTGCCTCTTGCAGTCCTCTATGATATTTTAAAAGAAACTTTTCTGTAAAATATGCGCTGCACGCTGCACTTTCCTGCAAGTGATATTTTAGATACATATATCGGTAATCCTTGTAAATCCGCAAATCATTCTCCGAAAAACTCTCAGTGTACTGTTTTTCATGAACACCAATAGAAATCAGCGGTTCTTTGGTATATGCAAAAACGGGATTTTTTGTAAGCAAATCAAAATAGAGAAACATATCCGATGCCCAGTTGCTGCGCTCATCAAAAAATGTCAATTCACTGCCGCGCCGATAAAGTACAGCGCTCGGCGCTCCAATCTGATTTCCCAGAAAAAGATTTCTGTAATCCCCGCGCAGTCCTTCTATAAAATCATTGTCTGCAAAGCGGTCATAACTGTTTGTTTCCTGTGCAGATGCATGATGCAGCGTATTGATATTCTGCCCATCCAACATCACTTGCCGACTCCCAGAAAAAGCAAGCACCGCATTCGGATTCTTATCAAGCAGCTCGACAAGTTTACCAAGACTATCAGGAAAAGTAAACCAGTCATCACTAAACATAATCTTAATGTAGGTTCCTTGTGCCATGCGAATTGCAGCATTCCAATTAAAAATATGTCCATATGGTTTTGTGTTATGGCAATAGTTTACACCCGAATAGTGTTCTCTTACAAGTCTTTCTGTGGCATTCTCAGTCGAATCATCGGAAATATTGACTTCAAAATCTGTGTAGTCCTGACAATATATGGAATCTAACAGGCATTTTACTTCCGCTGCATTGTTATAACAGGGAATACAGATTGAAACTTTCCTGCTCATACGATACCTCATTTCCTAAGAATTTTTCTGCCCATTCGTTTCATTGCAACCAATATTTGATAACAACTGTTTTTTACAATTACTTTTATTCTGCGAAGTGCTTTTTGCACTCCTTTTTCCTCATTCATAATTAGAAAATCCAGCTCTTTTTGATGTTCTTGGATATAGCGCGGAAAAGTCTCGTCAATCTCACATCGGACAAACTGCGCATTGCGCCCAAATATATCCTTTCCATCCTTAATCTGGTCTGTCACATTGGACAATACATGTCTGGAATTATACTCCTGATGTGCCGCTGAAACGACTTTTTCCTGCACTCGCTTTCTAATATCTTTTTCGCCATGGCCACCCATATAGCCAAAATGCCAGCCCCCATCCTCCACGCGAATCCCAATTTCTTTGCGCTCTGGAAAGCGAAGTTCACCAAGCAGCAAATGTTGTTCTCTTAGCAACCGATAGCTTAACATTTTTGTTCCAATCCATTTCTTATGTGTTACACCCTCAAACTCTCCCGCATAGGACAGCAAATTTCCAGAGACTTCTTCCATATTGAGATAACAATAAAAAAGCCGCTGTGCAAAATGATAAATTTTATCCTCTTGAAAATTCCGCAAGATCTCGCGAATTTTATCAGGATTTGGAATTTCGTCAAGATCGCTAAACAGAATAATATCCTCATCTTTACAGACTGAAAGCCCTCGGGTCACTGCATTTTTCTGAAAGGTATCACGCTCATGAGTCCCCCAACTAGCTCCCTTGGGCGTGTCATTTACCACAACATGTATAATCTTATCCTGAAACTCGGCAAACATTTCCTTATTTTCTTCGTAGTATAAAGGCTTTTTTAGACCAGAAAACGTCTCTGTCGCCTCGCTAATTACAAATTTGTCCACTACAGAATTTAGAATATTTAATCTTATTTTCAGGATATCCAGTTCATTAAAAAACTGAAAACAGTCATATACCATATTTCACACATCCTCTTTTCTAAAATATAATTCTTTCATTCTTCGTAAAATAACACACCTAAAATAATAGGATATCCTAAAATTAATGGATAAATATACCTCTCATAATCAATTGCATTACATGGTCCTGCTAGAGCCGTCAGTGTCGTCAAACCGAACACAAGCATAAATGCAAAGCCACATTTGTCCCCTCTGCCCAGCTTCATCAACCAACCAGTCAGAACTACCCACACATAAAATGCACTTGTCATAAGAATATTTATTACCGGAGTCTTCATCCATACCATATCATATAGAGAACATAAATCCCTAAGCCATACATGTACTTCATCATAAATATTAGAAAATTCAAAATATCCATCCCTACCAGCATTATACATACTACCAACACTTGTCCTATACAACTTCTGTATATCATTTACAACAGGATAGAAATAACCATAATAATTACTTATCGTTGCTGCCGCATACGTCTCAGGATGTTTCCAAAACATAGCAAACCAAACTTTAAAATAATTTATTAGCTTCTCATTATCTGTATCAATCCGAAATGTACCTTTAACCGGATCTGAGATATCAGATGAATATATCTCCGCCAAAACATCATACTGCAACACAGCGTTAATTGCCTCCCGCTCCTGTTCTGTCACCTCGTCCCCATGCCTTTGTATGTATCTTGCTGTCTGCTGAAAAGGGATCGATAACGCTTCTCTTATACTCCCATTAGCGATCTCTGCCGCAGGCAATATTATATTAGAAAAACCAAACTGAATTAAAACAGTTAATACAATGTACACAAACCATCGTTTCCAATATTTCCTGTATAAAAACAACAAAGAAACAAATGTAAATTCCACAATATATAAACCGTTTTTCCGCAGCAGCAAAACCATCAATGCAGATAGTAAAACACCGAAACTATGCTTTATTTTTTTCACAGAATTATTCTCAGAATTCAATAAGCCATGCAGATTTACCCCAAATAACAAAATAAACCCTGCAAAGAGTGTATCTTTAGAAATCATAATAGCATACTTGGATACCCATGGGCATATCGTCCAGAATATCAATGCAAACATTGCTGCACGGGGCTTTTTTAATTCTCTTGCACAGTATATGCAGCTATACGACAAAATACCAGCACTCACTACACATTGCACAATTGCACATATAAATATAGCACATGCATCCCCTCCCCCAAATTTTCTGACAATATCCATAATAATTCTAATAAATCCTGTATATAATATAGGATGATGATTGGTTAAGTATACATCTTCCCTAGGCAGTAATACGGCATCTGCCAATCCCGTAGGATAATTGAATGCCATATACAAAATATCCTCTGTATCCCCCATAAAAAATGCTGGATAGTAAACGAAAAGAGTTCCTCCCCATAATATAAGCAATGTAATAAAAACAAACAGTCCTACATATTTTCTTTCAAAAAAGTAAATCACAGGACCGTTTTTTTGATTGTCCATCAACTTCTCATATACATTTGTCATAATAGTAAATAGTTTTTGAAAAAACAAATAATATCCGCCTGCTATAATAAAACTTTTTACGCACTGTATTCCCCCTAAGAACAGTATATCCAGACTCTCATATCTGTAAATAGCTGTTCCAGTAAAGAGGCTTATAGAAGCAATCAGTGTCAACATTTCTACTGTAAACCTTTTTCTTCTGTCCCTTATACCAGCATCAGAAATTTTATAATATTTTCCAAGAAACCACAATAACAACAAAGTTATAAGCGGCTGTGCATCAATGCCATTTAAAAAGACTGAAATATCTGGAAGAAACGAATATATCTTTTCAAAATTTCTTTCTGCTATTTTCCTCTCTACAATTCCATAATTCATGGAAAAAGCAAGTACTGTCCACAATACTTTACCTGACAGAAGTAATTTTTGCCAATTTAGTCCATCTTCCTTGAAAATCTTCCTTCGATTATTTTCCTTATACCCTTCTTCATACATTCTGTACAAGACCCCCTGATAAAATTCAGATATTGTGTATTGGTTTCCTCCCATTATAAAACGCAAACGGCATGATTTCTTGCACTTCTGGTACTATTTTCTCATGACCATATACCACATCCGCCCATACATCCCCTTCGATGAAATTCATTAAAAAACTGAAAACAATCATAGACCATCTTCTCTAAGCCTTTCTTCTTTTCCATCTGGCAATCCCAGCGATTGCAATCACCCCTATAACAGACACTGTTGAGAGGAGATACCCCACTTTCCACAGAAAAGGTATCACATAGCGAATCTCAATTTCCCCTTCATATTGCGGGCTGACTATAATATTGACACAGTTGTTATGACCGTTGCGAATCGCGAACTCTTGTCCGTTATTTTTATCATACGCATGATAGTGATCATAATTTAACAGAGGAATTTCTACTATCTTTTCCTCCTCAGACTGATTCTTGCAGTAAAATGTTGTCACGCCGTCTTTATACTGATATCCGCTCACTGTCACAGACGTCTCATCTGTAACGACTTTCCGCACTTTTAATTCTTCTATTACAGTACCTGTGGGCAAATATTCTCCATAACCAATCTCTGTGGGCATTGCGCCGTAGGCAGTGATTGTTTTGGCTTCATTTGCAAAATCGCGGAAAAACAGCCCTGCATTTAATACCGTAAACAAAAGCATTATACCACAGCACAATTTTACTGTGACGCTGCCTTTGTGTTCAGAAATTACCCTTACCCCTGCAACTGCAGCAAAGACGCCAAAAACAGTCGCAAAAGCATAGTAGCGCCAAGGATACTGAATCATGCACAACACCTTAGCAATCATACCGCTAATATTCCGTATGCTGTCCCATTGCATAAAACGCAGAGAAAATAAAATGCTTAACACTGCAAAGCCAGCGCAGTACGCACCAAACCGCAACATTTTATCGTGTTCCATGTCCCAGTCATATTTTTTTGCACAGCAGTACAGGAGCGTACCAATCCCTATAATTAGAGAGAAACCAACAGACATTGGCATCTCGTCAAGTGTTCCCTTGACACTTCCGCCTGTCGCAGTCATAAACAATCCTAACGCCTGCACAAGGTAGGTTCCCTGCTCTTGAATCTGATTGACTTGATTTGCCTTTACATTTAAATTCATTGTCATAGAGGATAAAAATGGTATCAGAAATGCCGCATTCACAGCGAACGTTATCAATGCCGCACGCAGCAGTGCCAGAAACCTTTGTGGCTGAAACGTTTTTTTGATAGTAATCAGACAAAATAATAGGATACATAACGCTGTCAGTTCACAGGTAAGGATATGGCATCGAATAATTCCCGTAAGACCAATCACAATTGGCATGTAGTCATGCCAAGTAATTTTTTTCTCCTCCGTCATGTACACGCGCGCAAATCCATACAATACAAGCGGCAAAAATGCCATTGCTGTGTACTCTCCAACAGAAGCCCTTGTGTAGACGTCTGCAAGCCGGTATGCTGACAAGGTATATAAAATAGCGCCAAACAAGGCAAAACGCTTGTTGCGAAACAATTCCTTGATACAGTAAAAACAAATGAAGCAGGTTGCCGCATTGATTAGAATTGCATAAATTTGATAGGACACCTGCAGCGGTGCACCCAGACAGTAAAGGAACGCAGGAATATATAAAAACAATTGACTGTAAAATAACGGGGTTGCGTATCCATACCCATTTACCATCTCTGTCTGAATTGGCACAATCCAATGCCCATTTTTCATTCCTTCTGCCAAAGACCAGATGCGGGCAGTATGAAAATCCATATCATGCCCCCAATACAGAAAATCCGTAAACAGCGGCAGGCTTGAAAAAAATATGGTAAGCACAAGCACAATAACAATCTGTTTATTGGCATAATGATTGCGGGTAAAAAGATATTGATATCCAATATCTGCCACAACAAACAGCAAAAGCCAGCCAAACAGGCAGATAAAACGCCACAAGGATAATTCTTTAATTTCTATTGCGGAAAGGCGAAGCTCCCCAACACCGCTAAATAACACATGCACTTCCAGATCTTTCACACCATTAAAAGACCGCACCCAAAGCCGGTCTGTCATAGTTGTTTTGGTGTCCTGCAGTAAAATTTCACTGCACTGAAATCCTGCACGGTGTCTCTGTGATGTTATCTGTATAACACCTGAGTAGTCCTCACAAGTACGGTCTGTTTCGGAGACAGACGCATAAGAAATTTCAATCTCATACATGCCATGAGGCAATGCAAATGGCACTGATCGAAGCACTTCCTGCAAAGACTGTTCTTCTGTATGTGCGCCTGTTATACGACAGCTCCCATCTTCCTCCAAAACAACATTGCCCTCTACAATACCCATATTTGTGTTATCCAAAGTGTACGCAGCCGGTTTTCGAAATGCAGCAAACAGCATAATGAGCAGAAATAACATTTCCGCTGCAAGTATGATTGTAAAACCTTTATTCTGCGCAATCCATTCTTTCATATTTCTTTTATCCTTTTCGCAATAATCTCTTACACCGTCTCAAAAATGGTTCTTTGATAAAATTAGGATACTGTGCGTTTGTCCCTTCCCACTTGTGAAACGCAAATGGCGTGATTCCCTGCACTTCCGGTATCATTTTTTCATGGCTGTAATACTTTGCCACTTCCAGCGGGGCAATGCGCATCCCTTCCGCCTCCAAAAGATGCCGAATCTTACAGCAGATAAAACCGTCCTCATAGTACCACATGCGTCCATACGCATATTCTCCTTCCCATGGAATCCCTACCTTTTTGGGAAAATCCATCAATCGTTTGCTGCGTATTCCTGCGCTGTTTCCAACACGACAGATATTTCCATCCTTATCGCGGTAAGTCGTCGTGTCTCCTTTCGGGGGCAGCGGCCACGGCGCGCCAATATAATCATAGTCCAGAAATGCATCCTGCCACAATTCTGGATGCACAACAAATCCATCTGCGTGGACAATTAACGCAAATTCTGTGTGAATGTGGCTTCCCAATTCATAGACCATCTTGTAATTAAAATCATCAATATTTTTTAATTTATCTGTGTGGCTATAACGGATCGCTTTGGGCAGTCCAAATGGCTTTCTATGCGTGATAAGCACTGCATCTCCAAACACAATCCCGCGCATACTGTACTGCATTGCCTTGATGGTTGCCCTGACATTCACGCTGGTCATCGCAGCGAGTGTCACCTGCGGCAGATTTAATTTTTTTGTGTGGTTGTCCATAATTCAAATCCTGCCCCTTTCGCTGTCAGCTCTTTCACAAACTTTTCAATCTGCGTTTTAAAGACCGCACAGCCCTTACAGACAAATCCTGATAGATCAGCCATTGACTTTTTATCTTTGCTGCCATCAAAGCCGTTCCTTCTAGTCTCTGTCCAATCCTTTTATAGGATACCGACTTTTTCCTATATTTGTCAAGCGCTTCTCTGCATTCTTCGGCTGTGTAGAGCTTTCCTTTTCTATCAAGATACATAAAATCCGAATATATATTCTGTTCCGAAGCCCAATACCCATTTGACACATTATGCCTAGCCCAATATTTCGGCGCAATAATATACTGCACTGTATCACTTGTAAACGCTGGAAAAAAAGCAAATGTTGAGTTAGACAATATTAAATAATATGCGTTTTTAATGATTGTATAATCTCCTGCCAAGTCAAAATGATATGCCTTTATCTCTGGAAGGATTCTTTTTGCCGCCGCCAGATCGTCTGTTATTGTCATAAATTCCATATCGGGGCGAATCTGCCGCATAATCTTGATGGCATCAAGCCAGTATTTGCGCCTTAAAAACAGTTCTGGGTTGCTGGTGTACTCCCCACCTCGAATATTGATAATACAAAGATTTTCTTTGGCGTAATCCTTACAATCATACGCTGGTTTTACTTTCAGCCATGTTTTAATTTCTTTTTTATACTTCCCAAAGTAGGACTCATCCTGCATGTTTCCATACAGAAGTATTGTCTGGTCAAGTGTCAAAAATCGATTGTCCGCGCCAGTAATATAACAGCCATGTTCTATATCATGCAGGGAATTTCCAAGATAAATTCTGTCCTCTTTCTCATAATACGTCTCTGTAAACTGCTCTTTTGTCCTGTCCAGCCCGCAGTCCAGCTCCATAAAATACATGCAGTCTAACAGTTGGCTGTTCAATATGCTAAAATCATAGTTTTTGGCGTATGCAAGCGCCCTTGTTGTCACATAACAGAACAACTGATTGCCAAGCCCCTGCCCTTTCAGCAGTTCTGTTGCAATAATTGGTTTCTTTTCCATATTATTCTCGCTTTTTATAACGTCGTTTTCACAATTTTTCCCGCATCTACTTTATAGATAATATCGCACTTCTCAATTGTATTTAACCTGTGTGCAATAATCACCATTGTCTTTCTGCCATGGAAACTGTTGATTGCCTCCATCACTGCTGCCTCCGTCTCATTGTCAAGCGCAGAAGTTGCCTCGTCAAACACAAGAATCTCTGGATTATGATAGAGCGCCCGCGCAATTCCAAGGCGCTGTCTTTGCCCGCCTGAAATACGGATTCCTCGATCTCCAATGGTAGTATCTAATCCCTCTGGAAGTCCTTTAATAAACTCTTTTAACTGAGCTTCCTCAAGCGCCTGCCAGATGCAGTCATCGTCAATCTCCTTCTCCGCAATTCCAAACGCAATATTATTTCTGATAGATTCGTCTATTAGATAAATAGACTGCGGAATATAGCCAATCTGTGCAAGCCATGCCGGATAATTGTCAAAGATATTAACGCCGTCACAGGTAATACTGCCCTCTCTAATTTTTAAAAGTCCTAGAAGGATATCTACAATTGTTGATTTTCCCGCGCCTGATGGGCCCATAATTCCAACGGATTTTCCATAGGGAACAATCATATTCGCCTTGTCAAATATCAGTTTGTCCGTATTGGGGTAGGCATATACAATATCTTTCAGTGCAATACAATTCTGAAGCTGCATCTTCTTTGACCTGTCGGCAGGCTGCAAAGTCTGATTTGTTCTGCGGCTGATTTCATTGATATTCATATTTTCATACACGTAGTCAAGACAGGGACGGAAAAAAGAAATATCAGTCAGATAAGTATTGATGCGGTTTACACTTGGCATCATGCGGATTGCTGCTATTGCAAACGTTGTAAGCATTGGCACAAGCGAGGAGGCATCCTTTCCAAAAGAAATATACAGAACAATATACCCAAGCACACTTGCCATAAAAACAGTCTCAATTAACAGTCTAGGTAGATTATTTAAAACAGCGTGCCGCTCTGCATATCCAGCGCCAACTTTGCCGCTCTGCTCATAATTGTCTGCAAAAAATGCTTCCCTGTGCAGGACCTTGACATCTTTAATGCCATAAATTGCCTGAATCCTCCACTTTGCAATTTTTGACTGAATAGATTGATTTTTTTCCCCCAATTTTGCAAGACGCGGCTTCAATACCTTAATAATTAAAAAAGAAAGAATCCCAAACACTACAAGCAAAAACAATAACAATTTCCAATCTGTAACAATCATTACAATGCAGAGCAGAACAAACACCACGGACTCGGACACCAGAGAAATCATTGCCATCAGAATATTAAATACATTTGGAATATCGCTGTCTGTCAGTCGAAACACAGTGGGAATATCTGCATCCAGATAAAACTCATATGGTCTATTTAAAAATTCCCGCAGCACTTGACTAATTAATTTGTTGCGATTTAGTGCAATAAAACGATTCTGCACATATACAAGCAAAAGCAAAAAAGCATTTTTTAGTGCATATAAAAAAATCAGCGCAAGCAAAAGTGGAATAATAAATCCCTGAATATCCTGAATGCCAAGCGCCTGCATTGCCCACTGCATATACTTGTTTTCCTGCATCTCAACAGGATCTATAATCACCCATGCAATCGGCAGCACTCCCGATACACTGACTGTCTCAAGCAGACCGCCTATAAAGATTAGAACACCCAAAAAACAGATTTGGATTTTCTGCCTCCTGTCCAGAATGTAGCGCATTTTCTTAATTATATCCATCTTTTACCCATGCCTTTCATTCGTGATAGATTCCTTCGTAATCATAATTTAAATAAAACTGTTTCTCTGCCGTCAAACGCTCCAGATAATTTTCTTCTGTAACAAGCCCCACATCAGAAGCAATCCACTGCAAAATCTGACTGTTTATCTTGGCAGAATAATGTTCCTTATCCCTGTAATTATCAAGATTTGTAATCACTTCATACTGATCAAAAAAGTTATACAACTTTACATTGGGACACTGAAGCAGCAGTTCTGTAACCAATTGTTCCGCCTCAAACTGTCTTATAATAGAACCTTCCTGTATCAAAGAATCCCAGTAGCAAATACTATACGGCGTATAGAAAACATAAAATGTTGTCTCTGGATATTGGTTTACCAGCGAGATAACATTTTCTGTTATATTTTCTATTGTCATCGCTCGTTCCTCTGGACCCAAGACTGTTGGCATATCCTCCTCCACATGGTTCCTGTCATATGTCTGCAGAATAAAGCGCAACCCTGTTTCCTTGTCCCAAGAAGAATACGCATCCATTGTCGTTCTAGGCTGTCCTGTCACTGTCTTTAAAATATTAGGCAGAACACCATGGTAAAAAATAGACTTATTAAATACATACTGCATATCATTCCATGGATTATCATCATAAAGGTATTCTGGATATCCTTCATACTGCGTCCAGTCTTTCTCCCGAATGAGTCCGCTATAATCCAGCGTCCATAGAACCGTTTTCAAATTTTTATTGCGCTGTAATGCCCGCTCTAGATTCTGTGAAAGCTCCTGAAATCCTGCTCCTGAGAAGGTTTCTTTCACAGACTGGGTCCCAAACAAAGCATCCATCTCGCTCGGTTTAAAATTCTGCGCCATTGATGTCCCTGTAATAATAGCATTGTAATCAAAGTGCCTTGAAATGCCATCATTTGTATATCGCTCGTCATACAACCGATAAGAGACAAATGAAAACGGCTTGTGAAAATGAAAATACGGATCAAATATCCAAACAATCAAAAAGACAAGAAAAATTGACAATAATAGCGATGCAAAACATCGTATAAACCATTTTTTAGCATCTTTTTGTCCCTGGTCCATTCTGTTTTCCTTTCTAACTATTTAAAACCTAAAACTTTAAAAATTAAAGTACAAAAACTCGCTGACATCTGAAAGTGTCAAAATACTCCACAACATTAAAACAATTACTACGATAATCTGTCTGACAGAATATCGCATCTGTGCAATTTTTTCCTGTGTATTTTTCATAAAAAAACAAGCAGCCAAGACAATCAAACTAAATGCAACCAACAGTATTCCTGGATACTGCCTCACGATCCCGTCAAGGCCAATCTTACAGAGTAATTTTACTTCCACCAAATCATTAAACGCATCTGTCATTGGCCTGTACAACACACCATCACCAGCAACTTTTAGATGCCGCCAAAGCTGTCTTGCCTGTGTAATGGATTCCGCACGAAAAAGACTCATGGAAAAAAGGCAGAATATAAATGTTACCGCCACGCCAACTGCCCGCGGAACCCACCGAAAAAATCGTCCAAAAATCTTCTCAATCACATTTCCAATTCCATTGATTACTCCCCACAAAATATAAGTCCAGTTTGCACCATGCCAAATGCCGCTCACCAAAAACACAATGAGAATATTTACATACCTTCTGATAATTCCTTTTCTACTTCCCCCAAGAGGAATATAGACATATTTGGTAAAAAATCTTGTCAAGGTCATATGCCATCTTCCCCAAAACTCAACGATAGACGCTGCTTTATATGGAGAGTTAAAGTTCAGCGGAAGTTCTACATTGAACAGATATCCAATCCCTAACGCAATGTCACAGTATCCGCTAAAATCAAAATAGATCTGCATTGTATAACATACCATCAAAATCAGCACGCTCACTGCATTCAGATCACCAGTATTTCCATAACCAATTGTCACAACTTTAGAAAAGGTATCTGCTATCAAAACTTTTTTGGCAAGTCCTAGCGCAAATGCATAGATTCCTTTGCTCAAATTTGTATAGTTCAACACATGATTTTTCTTGTCCCGAAGTTGTGGGATCAGTTCATCATGGTATACAATCGGTCCTGCAACCAACTGTGGAAAAAAAGAAACATACGCCGCATACTCCAACAAACTATATGGTTCACATTCTCTTTTATAGCTGTCTATCACATAGGAAAGCTGCTGAAACGTATAAAAACTAATACCGAGCGGCAACATTACACGCAAAAGCCCAATATCTGTTCCCAAAACACCATTGATATTTTCAATAAAGAAATCATAATACTTAAAATAAAATAAAATGCCTAAATTTAAGAGCAGACCAAACACCAATAATATCCGCCGCCATAACATAACACTCACTTTTGACAAAATCTTCACAAGCCCATAATTAAGCAGAATGCTGACCATTAAGACCACCATATACCGAACACTAGTTGCATTGTAATCATAACCATAAAACAGCATGGACATCACAATAAGCCAGCAAAGTGAAAGTTTATATTTATTTATATAATTGAATCCGTAATATCCTGCAAGCACTACTGGTAAAAACAGGAAAATAAAGATATAAGAATTAAATAACATATACTCTCCTTTAATATTCGGTCCATTCGCTTCGTGGTATGCCAACTAAACTTTCCAAATCATAATACTGGCGTAATATAGAACAGCCCCAGCTCTCTGGGTCCTGATCAACATCATTTTTATAATAAAAACTATATTTGGTCTCAAATCCAGGTCTGAGCATTGGCACTGTCAGATTGACATTGCCTTGCTCCTTTTGCTCTAGTATATATGCTTCTCGTTCATTGACCTCGCGATAAATTCTCATAAGATTGGCTCCGTTTTCACAATAAGAAAAGAACATTCCTATTAGAAATAATACAATCCCGGCAAATTTAAAAGTATTTAGATAGATCTCCTCTTTTGGTATATACCAAATTGCCTGCACACATGCGATTGTCATAAAGACACCAGCCCCAAAATATGCTCTGTCCATTGGTTGTGGTGTTAAAATTAATGCATAGGAAGTTGCTAGGCTAACCACAGCATATAAAATCACAAAATAAAAGTCCCTTAATCGCTTTCCTTTCAAAACAAGAAATGTCAAAATCAAAACAACGATTACTAGCATAAAAAATAAATATGTGTATATTGCTGTATTAATCTTTAGAAAGCGCCCAACATATGCCAAAATACCGCTATGTTCCTCTGTCTCTCGGAGCAAGTCCCCTCTCAGTCGGTTCCCTGGCGCCATCACCATAAATAATAATCCCGTAATCATTCCGCCGACTCCTGCTATCATCCATGGTTCCAATTTTTTATTTTGAAGGTAAAATGCAATGGTAAAGAATAGAACTAATAAAAAACCTCCCCCAGAGGTATTCTCATTGCACCAGCCGCCCAACAATCCGAATATAAAAAGGAAAAACGACAAGACAATTCTATGTTTTATAGTCTCCATATGTTCGATTTTATATCGGTAATATGTCACAAAACCAAGAATAATCACTGCACCCCATAGATAATTACACGCACCACTTTCCCATAGTACAGTTTGGTCAAACGAGACGCCAAACTGCCACAAAAACAAACTTACCAGCAAATAAGCAGCAAGGTCATAGGATTTCCGCTTCTCTGAAATATTCCAGTATATCAACAACGTTAACAGTACAAAGCAAGTACTATTACAAATATTGAAAATCCATTTTGGACCCAGAAGAAAACAACGCATAATCAATTGAACGACCGAACGACCGTTCCAAGTCATATAATTTTCATATTCTGCGCGAAAAATATCTGCAATGGAATGATACATAGAGGCATCAAACTGAAGTTCGTCAGACATCAGCGGTGTAAGAAAATTATAGATTAAAATTGCAACAAAACTAATTGCAACGACGATATAAAATCTAATTTGTTGTTTTTTCATTTTGTCCTCCATCCTTAGCTTTTCTTTTTATTGGCACTATTATACGTGCATAAAACCCATTTACAATACGATATCCCAACGGACTATACAAGAACAGTTTCATGCGAATTAGGTCCCCGTTGCTTCTATGCACTTTCGCATAGACTTGTCTAATCACTGTTGCTTCGCTTTGCATCATGTTTGCAAGGCGCTTTGCGTCTGCTTTTGTCTCCTGTCGAGCAGACAAATCTAAATAGTAGGATAAAAGACGTCTCCAAAAATAGTATGCAGCCAAATTTCCCATCTCGTCTGATATATTGTTTTTAATATAGGTAATATGTTCACGCCAAAATGGAATTTCATCTCTAAACATTCGTTTGCTTTTAGTTTCATTCATAATACTTCCCTGTCTGTCTTGTACATAATGGTAAAATCCAGAATCAAGGTAGACTGCTTTTTTCAGTCTGCAAAATGCTTTGGTGGTATACATGATATCCTCTGAGTTTCTTCCTTTCGGGAAAATCATATCTTTCACCAAATCTCTGTGAAATAATTTACTCCACACAGAGTTATAAATCACATATTTTTCGTGCCCGCAGAGATAAATTTGCAAAAGTGCATCCCTAGAAAGCGGCACGACCAAATCACTTTCCAATACAGCATCTACAGACATGGCGGAATTTTTAGCAGAGTATTCAGTTCTATAACGGCAGATCGCAAGCTCTGCCTGATTTTCAATGCACGCAGCGTACATACGTTCATACATTTCCAATTCTATCCAGTCATCACTGTCCACATAGCCAATATAAGTTCCTGTGATAACCGCAAGCCCTGCATTTCTGGCATCGGACAACCCACCATTTGATTTGTGCACCACCTTGATTCGCTTATCACTTTTTGCATAGGCATCACACATCTTGCCAGAATGGTCTGTCGAGCCATCATCTACTAATATAATTTCAAGATTTTGATAAGTTTGGTGAATCACGGACTGAATGCAGCGGTCAAGATATGCCTCAACATTGTATACCGGAATGATAATTGAAATTAAGTCTTTCTGTTGAACTTTCTGCATGAGAATCCTTTCATAGCCTTAGGAACTGTAGAAATCTATCTTTCCATTGGAATGGAACACTCTTTCCAGTCTGAAATACGTTCCAAATTTGTCAGCCACTGTAATTGAAAGCCAGTCAAGGAATAGCCATGACCATAGAAGAAATACTCTTCTGGAAACACATCTTCCCCAATCCAGCGCAGTTTTTCTCCCGGTATTGTGTAATTAAAACTCCAATTTTGCCAGAACCCCAACATGGAATCACCAAACTGATTATCATAGTCCGGCCGAGCCAGAAATACCCCTTCCGCAGCGCGCTCTGTCGGTGGAAGTGCAATAAAAATAGGATTTTCCCCACCCAAACCAGCACGATACCCCATCAACCACATGGTTAAATTCATTAAATCATAAAATCTTACTGGATGTTCCCAGCGTAGAATCGTCCACTTTGTCTCCTCTGGCAAAGCAGCAATTTGAAAAGAAACGGGAACTCTATCCTCGGCTATACAAATCCCAGGATACTCCTCCAAAAGCGCAATTGCCTGTTCCACAGGACAGTTAATAACAGAAAAACAGGTATATCCTGTCAAATCAAAAGGGAAATTTGGTTTACCCATAATCTTTCACTCCTTCAATAAATTCTTTGTCAGCACATAACTCCTGCAGCATCAATCAATATCCATCCATGCCAGTTTTGGTGTACTGTCTTTGCATCTGTCGTCTCATAATTATCATGGTGCAGCGGACGAATCATCATTTTGTTTGGATTTTGGTTGAGTCTTGCTCCCCACATACTAAAAGTGCTGTTTGCACAAATATTGTGTTTACAACAACGCATCAGCTCCATATCATACAGACTTTCCCTGCCTGTATTCCAGTCCACAACACACATGTTCTTATCTTTATAAACGCGCTTTGCGTATGCTGTATCATCGGAAAAAATATAAAAAATTGGATTTTCAACACGCTCTGAGATATAATTTATCGCACTATTATAATAAGCATCTGTGCAGATTCCCATATATCGCTTCCCATCTGCCACAGTCAGATAATCATCACGCCGAATATGAATGCTCACTGCATTTTGCTGCTGCATTGTCTGCATCATCTGCTGATTGCGCGGATTCATACTTGGAGGAAACTTAATTTTCTCCTGCAATTTTGGTATGATATCCGTATAATATCGCTCGCAATTCCAAAAGCCATAAAGATATACATTATCCATTGAAAAAATTTCAGGCATATAATCAGCATCTTCTTTGACTGTTTTTTCCCGTCTGCCAATCAGCTTTCTCCGAACTCTATCTGTGAATTTCATACCATTATCCAGAAAAAGACGCCGCTCCTCCTCTGTACAGACTTCATATTCCAATCCATCAAGCCATTCTAATTCGAGTGCGCGCCACTCTCTCTCCTCGCCCTCTGCCCCTTTATATGCGTACAAATCAAGCTTTACTTCTTTTTCTAGAAGTTTAAACTTTTCATATAATGCATACTGGTAAAGTTGATTGCCAAGCCCTCCCATAACATGTATGATAATCATAATATCTCTCCAATAAAACCCTCTTTCATTGTTTCTCCTCGAAAGAAAATTGGTGTCTTTCTTGGAATTGATGGAAAGTAGTCATATCCAGTCCTGTCTCCACTGACAGGATAATAAAACAAAACTCCATTTACATCATAGCTTTCCAATTCATACTGCCCATAATTTTGTTGATATTCATATGCTGGTTTTGCTGACTCTGTATAGAAATAACGCACAAAAGAGAACATTTTTATCGCGGAAAACAAAAATAATGCTGTCGTTCCCAACAACGCTATCTTTACTATCATATCCTTTTTTTGGAATTTGTCAAAGTATTTTCTTAAAATATCAAATAAAATACCGCTCGTTATCATGATAGGAAGCAGAATATAGGCATATCCATACCGCAAAAGCGGCGCAGAAAACTGCCAAAAAAGATAAGAGGCAAGCATTGTGCCAAGCACAAGAAGCTGATTCGAGCGCATTCGGTTCAAATCACTCTGCGCAGGCAAATTTTTCACCATCAAATTTTTCACTGCTAAAATAAGAAAAATAGGTATGCAGACAATATCTGCCAGCACAAACAACTTGCCAACTGCAGGTAATGTCTCATGAAACCACGCTGGAAACCATTTTATCAAAGGCAAATCTACCAGTGCTGCATTGTATATCCCTCTGCCCCATGTCTGAATCTCCGCCGCGTCCAATGCAGCAGACGCAGCAGGAATTTTCCAATCTACACGAAATAAATCCAGTGCAGGAAATGGATACAGCAAATATCCTGATATCAATACATTCCTTGCAAGCCACGGAACAATCACTTCACACCCCAATACCAGATAAATGGCAATATCCTGCAGCTTTTTTTCTCGTAGCAATATATACAATGGCTTTATTGCCAATATTAAAATAAGTCCTGCTGTCAGCTTTAATGTCATGGCGTAGACACCTGCCACGCACAAGAGTGCATAGGGCGTCGCCCGCTTTTCTTCACGCTCTAAAAGCTCCAACCATTTTATTGTGATAAAAAATACAACGCACATAACAGCATAGTCAGACGCCGGGGAAACAATATCACGATAAATAATTGTGAGATAATAAAAAGCACCTGCCCTTGCAAGATCTGTCACCAGTGTTTTTTTATCCTTCTTTTTCTGAAACAGTGCAAGAACTTGTATCCAGAGCAGAAGTGCTATCAATCCATTGACGGTATGCAGCGACCTGCCACAGAGAAATTTCATACTGTAAAGTGCAGACAATGCAAAAAAGGAACTGTTGTAGGCAAAGCGCACATGAATATTGCCCAGCCCCTTCACAATACCATATTCTTCAATCCAGCGAATACTCTGCGCATGATATAAATCGGAATCATAGTGCATATACCCACGCGAAGTACAAAAACACCATAGTATAATACTTATCGCCAACACAAGTTTTCCTGCGCTGCTATTTTTTTTCCATGTGCAGTACAATAACTCTGTAATTTGATTGTGCTGCGTCACCACAACCAGAATGCACATCCCCACAAGGATAATATTGGCAGCAGCGCCAACTTTATAAAACAAACTGAATACCTGCGCATACACTGTAATTGTTATCAATCCTGCTGCCAAAATACTACTGATATCCTTTACACGATATTGAAAGTGCCTCCACACAACTTCGCGCAGCCGCATTCCCATCAAAAATGCAGTGATTGCAATATAAATCCAGTTGAAAAATACTGAAAGCATCTTTTCCTCCGTTTTATTTTAAACACAGCCTGCTTCACAATCCAGCATCCAGCTCTGAAACATTAATAGATACCAAATTTGAATACGCCAGTTTCCTCTCTCCGTAAAGTCCTTCCAAATCCGCTGCACTGCATCTGCATTCAAAATTCCCTGCCGTCTGATTAAGTTACTGTCAAGCAGCGACTCTGCCCACTGGCGAAGTTCCGGTTCCAATAGCCATTGCGTGATTGGAATGGAAAATCCCTTTTTGGGGCGATCCATCATTTCTTTTGGAACATAGCGGTACAGCACATCTTTTAATATTAGTTTGCCCTCGTCCCCTTGCTTTTTATACGTTATAGGGATTGTCCAGGCAAACTCAACTACATCTTTGTCCAACATAGGCACCCGCGTTTCGAGCGAAACCGCCATAGCAGTGCGGTCAACCTTAACTAAAATATCATCTGGGTGATAGACCTCCATATCCATCAGCATAATGCTGCTCTGTGGGTCTCTCAACGCCCCATAAGGAAGGTTGTTGTGTTTGTACGCATGTGTCTCTTGTTCCAATGCAATATGGAGATTGGAAGCCTCCTGCGCATTGGATAATTCATATAAATGTTCGGGGCTTTTTGCCCCTAAAAGATACGCCTTTGTCTGTAGTAACTGATTGTTTTGAATCAGTGGATTTCCCACTAGAAACTTACTGGCAAGTTTTCGGATTCCATAGGGATAGCGTTTCATTTTTCCCCAAATACGATTGACAGACGCGTAGGAACCATAACCGCAAAAAAGCTCGTCCCCCGCATCACCGCTCAATGATACGGTCACATGTTCCCTTGTCATCTTGCTCACAAGATAGGTTGGTATCTGGGACGAATCCGCAAACGGCTCTCCAAATATCCAAGAAAGTTTTGGAATCACTGCTTTTGCATCTTTCGCTGTTATATAAAGTTCTGTGTGTTCTGTGCCAAGATGCTGTGCGATTTCCTTTGCATAAACAGCCTCATTATATTCCGGGTCTTTCATGCCAATTGTAAAACTTTGCACTTTCTGCGCAGACTGTGCCTGCATCAATGCCACAACAGTACTGCTGTCAATCCCCGCCGACAAAAACGCACCAACTGGAACATCTGCAACCATTTGTTCTCTTATTGAAGCTTTTAGCAGCCGTTCAAGTTCATCTGCTGCCTCCTGCCTAGTCCCCTGAAATAAATGTGCCTGTCCATATTTTGCGGCTTCCCGCACAGACCAGTACGTCTTTATCTTCGGTTCTTTATAAGGCGCATCTAACTCCAACATACAGCCTGCATCCAGCTTATAGATATTTTGATAGATGGAATATGGCGCTGGAATATATCCATGAATAAAATACAACTGCAATACTTTAGTGTCAATTGGATTATAAAAATCGTCCAGCACGCGAATGCTGCCAATATCCGAGGCAAAGACAAAATGCCCATTGACAAATCCATAGTACAACGGTTTCTCGCCAATCCGGTCCCGAATCAGTGTCAACCGTCCTGTCTTTTTATCATAGAGTGCAATCGCAAACATTCCTTTACAATGTTTGATAGTCTCCGTCACACCATATGCCTCAATCGCTTCCAACAGCACTTCTGTATCAGAAGTCCCCCGAAAAGCGGTTACTTTTTTTTCCTTTAACAGTTTGTCCCGCAGTCGGCGGTAATTATAAATTTCACCGTTAAACACACATACATATCTACCAGAAGCCGAATGCATTGGCTGTGTACCGGTTTCCGACAAATCCACAATCGAGAGTCTGCGGTGCCCCAGCACAACATTAGCTGTATCATCTGCCCAGATGCCGCCCGCATCTGGCCCCCTGTGATACATTCTTTGATTCATCTTTTCTATATTTTCTTTCCAGTTCTTAGGACTGTTACAAAAACCTGCTATTCCACACATATCTGTTCTAACCTCATTTCGGAACGGTTGCTAAAAATTTCCATGTAGAGATAATACCATATTTTTATGCTAATTCCTAGTATATGTAGAAAAAAACAGTGTATTCCATACAGGAATACACTGTTTCAGACTTTGTTTCCGTTCTTTATTGCAATACGCGAACAACAATTTCCTTCTCAATCCTAGAGCCATCGTTGGTTGTTATCGTAATAGTCACATTCTCCATTCCTTTCCCTTTCTTTTTCGCGGTAAGTTTTCCAGAAGCGCTTACGGATACCAGCTTAGGATTACTGCTCTTGTAGGTAAGTTTTTTGTTGGTAGCGTTACTTGGATTGATAATCAATTTGTCTGAGAGCTGCAAGGTTTTTTTATTCCTAATACTCTTTACATACAAAGTTATAATCTCTCGACCTTCATTGTCCGTTAATCCTTGGATATCTCTCGTCGTGTTAATGCGCTTAATCATTTTTCCTACATATAAAGTAACCTTGCCTGATTTCTTACTTCCGTCCGCTGCGGTCGCAGTAATTGTAACTTTCCCGTTACTGTGCCCAGTCACAGTACAGGTTCCATCATAATTGGGCGTCACTTCCGCAATATTGGGATTGCTGGATTTCCATGTTACCTGCTTGGTAACACCATAATTTTTATATCTGCTGGTGCTTTTAACATTGGCTTTCAGTACAATCTTTGCATCATTCGTATCAATATCGATACCGACAATTGACGCATAATCTAGATCGATATTATCTTTTTTCTCTAAAATTTGTACTGTTGTTGCAGGCGCCACAAAATGAATCCGAAACTCACAGACTGCTGCGCCGCCATCCGCCGCTTTTGCCCTGACAATCACATTATCATCATTACTTGTATCATAATCTCCACCGCCAAATGGTTTCTTTACTGTAACCTTACCACTTTTATTGACAGATACCAGACTTTTATTATCACTCTCCCAAGTCACTTTTTTTGTTGTCGCTGCCAACGGTTTAAATGCCAGTTTTAACTGAACAGATTTTTTATAACCAACATAAATATCCTGCACACCATCTGCCGGTTCTATCTTTGTTATTTGTTTTGTGATTGTCAGTGTAACTTTTGCATTTTTGCCGCTGCCGTCTGTCGCAGTCGCAGTAATGACTGCTGTACCATTTTTCTTAATCTCAACTTTGCCATTTTCATCCACCGTAGCAACAGCCGTTTTACTGGATTTCCATGTCACTATGTCATCAGCACCAGTAACCGATGCAGAAAACTTAATATCGGGATTCCATGTCCTGCCATCATCTAAAGAATATCCTTTTATTAAATCCACACCCAGTTTATTACCTCTATCTTTCAAGGATTGCCCATTTGCCAAGATATCTACACTGGTAACCGCTGGGCATACGTTAATATAATAAATATCTGTTTTCTCGCTTCCTTTGATTGAAGTCGCTGTAATCGCAACTGTTCCTTCTACATTCTTTTTTGCAGTTACCTTTCCTTTGGCATCCACTGTTGCAAGCGACCTATCTGAAGAGAACCATGTCACAGCCACCCCGCCTTCTGTGGAAAGCTGTATTTTTTTCCCATTTGCCACCTGCTTTGGTCCGATAATTGTTACATTGGGATCGGTATCCGTCACAGTCAATGTATAGGAGTCTTCTTTGTTAGATCCGTCAGTTGTCCTTGCTGTGATCGTTACCTTTCCTTCTTTTTTAATCTGAATAACCACCTCGCTATAACTGTAATTATTCTGAATCGAATAAACTTCTGCAATGGCTTTATTAGAGGTTATCCACTCTACTTCTTTGCGATAATCGCCCTGTTGACTCGATCCACCACTTAGTTGTGCCGTAAAAGTTACTCTGCGGTTGTTTTTGATATCCTGCATATCAATCTCAGAATTTTTACCAGAACTTATATAACTACCATTAAAGTCCGTGATCTCTATTGTATCGCTCTTACCCATTACATAGACAGTATGTTCTGCGTATTTGCCGCTTCCGTCTGCCGCTTCCGCCCGAATCTTTGCCTCTCCTGTTCTGCTGACCGCTGTCACATAGCCGCTGTCATCTACCACCACCACATTTTTATCACTGCTTGTCCAAACTACATTTTTGTTTGCCGCATCTTTATCTGTCACTTCTACATGCAATTGAATAGATTGTCCTGAACCGACATAATGGCTTCCTGTAATCGAAACTCTTCTTACAAGTGTATTGACATTGACTGTCGTTTTTGCAACTTTATTACTGCCGTCTGTTGTAGTTGCTGTAATAATTACACTGCCAAGAGATTTGGCTGTAATTGTACCTTTTTCATCCACCGTAGCAATCTTTTCATTGCTGGATTTCCATGTGACAATCTGGCTTGCCTCCTTGGGAAGAATCCTTGCTGACAATGTGCAGGTCTCCATTCCGGCATCAAGGTCTATTCCTACCATTTTATTCGTAACAATGACATCATCTTCCAGATTGGTATTTCCATCTGGTATCATAATATCAAAATCTGTTACTGGTTCTGTAACATTTATCGCAAATGTCTGAGAAATCCCCCCTCCATCTGCTGCAGTCGCAGTGATTTCCACGAAACCTTTCTTGACACCCACTACCTCTCCTGTATTTTTATCTACTGTCGCAAAGGAAGTATCATCAGACGCCCAATAAACCGCTTTATTCTCTGCTGATTTTGGAAAGACTTCCGCTTTTAGCTTGATTCTTCCACCTTTTACAACCTTATTGCTGCCGCTAATCGTAATGGAAGACACAAGTGCTGAAACATTTATTGTTACAGATGCTTTTGCATCACTTCCGTCTGCCGCTGTGGCAGTAACATTTGTCTTTCCATTTTCATATACGGTCACTACACAGCTTCCATCTTTATTGTCTGTCACATCTGCTACCTTTGGATTTGTAGATTTCCATAAAACGACTTGAGATGCATCATCTGGCTTATTCTTTACCTGAAGTGTAAATGTTTTTTTATCCGTCTCAATATTTACACCGATTATTTTGTTAGTAACAGGTTTCTTCATATTCCTTGTATCATAGATTTCAATCGATTCTACCTTGGGAATAATGATAAACTCCATCTCATAAGAAGCTTCACCGCCATCCATAGAAGTTGCTTTTAAGGTCACTTTGGTTTCGCCTTGCACGTCTTTTGCAGTAATAATCTTCTTCTCTGCATCAATATTAAGACTACCTTTGGGACTAATTTCCCACGACAATCCCTCGTCAGTCACATCCGTCGGCGTAAATTTAGGAACCAGTCTCACACTGCATCCACTTGTCAGCAGCACTCTGCCCTGCGAGTCTACTACAACAGGAGTCTTCGCATCTACTTCTTTTGGTTCTAACACAAAAGATTGTACAATCCGCTTTGCTCTGATTGTTGTTTTTCCAGCCTTGTTGCTTCCATCTTTTGTCAGTGCTGTTATCTCTGTCGTCCCACTGGCATTTCCTTTCACAACACCGCTTTCTTTATCCTCAAATTGAATCACTGAAGTATTGCTAGATTCCCATATTACCTTTTGACTTGCATCTTTAGGTGATACAATAGCACTCAATTTTTCCACAGGCTTTTTTAATTTTCTTGTGCCAACAGCAATAAATTTCTTTGTCACCAAATCATAAATTGCAGTTTTCTCTGTGATATCCTCGTCTCCAAGCTTTACTTTTACCCCTGTTGCCAAAGGCAAAACCGTAATATTGACATTTGCCGAAGAAATGTCATCTCCATCAATCACTTTAAATGAAAGTTTTACTGGTCCTCCTGATGGTGTTGGCTTTAACCCCATCACTTCCACCTTAGGATTGCCTAGTGTATTTACCTTTGGCGTAATCTTAACATACTCACTGTTTCCAGGCCACTGAATTTCCGCTTTCTCTGAAAATCCTTTTGCTATCACCTCAAGCGTAATGGTTTCTTTAACCGCAATATCCATATCCTTTAGTTCCGTGCCATCTTCAAGTCGCCTAATATGAATAATTGTGTCTTTATTCGTGACAGTTACACTTAATTCCAACTCTTTTGACAAAGAGTTATCCTTTAATGTTCCTGTGATTATTGCATGACCTGGTGCCTCAGCCCGAATTACCCCTTTTTCATCAACAGTTACAACAGAGGTATTGTCTGACGTCCACACCATCTCTTTATTTTCTGCCTTCTCTGGAGTAAAGCGCACTTTTATAGGATACTCCTCTCCTCTGATTAACTCAATTGTAGTTTGGAGCAGTTCTATATCTTCTACAACTGTGACATTCTTCCATTTTGCATACAAAATTAATGGCGCTTTGATCGAATTACTAAAACTGTAAGAACTATTTAATCCCGCATCGCTACACCATCCTTCAAATTCCGCATACTTCTTGGTTGGATCTTCTGGTTTATCCACTGAACTATCCTGTTTTACCAGTTCAAAATAGGAACTCTCTGAACAGCCACCATTTAACTCATAAACAACAGGGTATTGATACTCTGGTTCTGTCTGTTCATTGAATATAGGATAACCTTCATTAATATCGCTGCCACTGTCCGACGAAAAACTTCCTCCAAGTACCAAAAGTGCATCTTGTGACCTTAGTTCGCTAGTCGTCTTTGCCATCTCTGCGTCTGAAACCCCACCAGTTTCTCTGTAAAACGCAATGGTATATTCATCGCCGACATAAAGGCAGCTTGTACAGAATGCATCTTCCTCCCTGCCCATAAATCCCACAAGCATTGCTGCATAATCATTTTCATTGCCAGACACATTTCCTGCATTATAACAATTTGATATGGAACCTTTGTAAATAACTCCTGCAATGCCGCCAAGGTACTGTGATGATTTTGCAACACGAATATTTCCTGTATTATAACAATTTTCAATCGGTACTCTATAACCTTCCCCCGCACTTCCTAAGATACCACCAATTCCCACAGATTTTGTGGTTCTACCGCTGCCGTTTATGCTTCCTTGATTGAAACATTCACTGATACTATACTCTCGATTTCCATTGTACAACCCTACAATACCACCTACATTTGCCAAACCAGTTACAGAACCAGTATTTCCACATCTAGTAATTGTTCCTGATGTTGTTGCGGCAATACCACCAATATTTTTATCTTCTCCGTTAATCGCTGCATAATTATAACAATCACGAATCGTTCCTAATTTATTCTGTGCGACAATACCGCCCGCTTCACCGGTTTCCTGCGCATTGTTTTTCTGTCGAATTGTTCCATAGTTCGCACAATCTGCAACTTCACCTTCATTCATACCCACAATACCAGCTACAATATATGCGCCTTCTATACTCATATAATTAGCACAGTCCTTAATACTGTCGGAGTCTCTCGAAGTGTTTGTTCCAGCAATTCCAGCAACAACCGCCGCCTTGGTACTAATGCTGCCTGTCGCATAACACTGTTGAATTACCCCATTGTTTCTGCCAGCAATACCGCCAATATATTTTTCTGCATCCGCTGTATTTGCCGCCGCTGTAATTCTTCCTGCAAAAACACAGCTTTCAATATTTCCCTCGTTTACCCCTGCAATTCCGGCAGTATAATCCATATTATTTGTGGCTTCTAAATTTCCAGTAACCACACATTTCGTAATTAAACCATCATTGCGACCGGCAATCACCCCTGCAGAGCGTTCCCCTGTCATTGATGCATTGCTGACATGTAAATTTTTCACGACTGCCCCAGACTGAATGGCTGGAAACAGACCTTGATCTACTTTTATATTTTGAATGGAATACCCATTTCCATCAAAAGTGCCAGCAAACCTTCCGCTATAATATACGGTCTCTGACTTCAGATCAATATTGCAAGCCAATGTCACTGTACAGCCATCATAATCAAGCTTGCCTGAAAGGAAGCCCATAAATTGATCTCTGTTTTCTATTATATATTGACCCGATGAAATTTCCACAGGGTCCTGTACAGACGCATAGGCTCTTGGCGATGCAACATCGAATGATGTTATATTGTTTTTTGTCTTAAAAATATGTACCGACGCATCCACTTCCGGAACAGGAACTGATGTTTGTTTTTCTGCTGATTCCGTTTCAAATTCAAGAGTTTCAATCTCTGTAGTTTCTAAGTCAGTACTATCTTCTGTTCCCTCTGTCTCCGTGCTATCTTCCGTCTCTAGCGTATCCGTTTCTGTTTCTGTCTCCGTTGTCTCTGTGTTACTTTCCGTCTCTGTCTCCGTTGCCCCAGCACTCTCCGTACTACTTTCTGTCTCTGTCTGTGTTGGCTCTACACTCGTCGTCTCCGTGCTGCTTTCTGTCTCTGTTTCCGTTGTCCCTACGCTTGTTGTCTCTGTATTGCTTTCCGTCTCTGTCTGTGTTGGATCTGCACTCATTGTCTCTGTAGTATTTTCTGTCTCTAGTTCTGTTGTTTCTGCACTGGCTGTCTCCGTGCTGCTTTCTGTCTCTACCTCTGTGGACACGACACTTTCTGTCTCTTGTTCTATTCCTGATTCTTCTGTACTTTCTTCTATTTCTTCATGCTCTTCTCTTTCGTTCGCAGCCGTATTCCCCTCTTGCTGTGTTGGGGATTCTTCCTGTCCATCGGTCGTCTGTGCCTCATAGCTATCCGTTTCTGATGCATAAGCTATCCCTGTCTGCGGCAGTTCTGTCGTAATCAAAGCTGCCGACAATATTACAGCGGCCACTTTCTTGATTCGTTTCAATCCCTTGTACTGCATTTCATTCCTCCTCATTACTTTATAGCCTTTTAAAGTCCTCTCACAACCTTAACTCCAAAAGCCTATTCTCTGAAATCCCAATTACCAAACTTTTCCTTGTTTATTCTATAATATTTTTTCCTGTTTTTCCATAAATTTCATAGAAATTTTACAAATCTAAATTATAATTTCAAACAACAATTCTCACCATTTTGCTTGCGAATTGCAGATTGCCAAAATCCTTAAAAAATGCTATTCTATCTTTGCAAGAAAGCCATTGGCATTCTTGAATTTCAAAAAACTATTTATGGAGAAGATTATGAAAACAAAACGCAAATCCTATCTGTTGTTCCTTCTGTCAACAATGTTGTTGACTGGGTGCCGGCAAAAAGTCCTTGTCTCTGAGACAGAACGGACCGTTTCGCCCCCAGTTTCTGACACGGTTGACTTAACTGTCTGGAGCGCGGCAGAAGATGAAGAACTGCTTCACCAGATAATCAGCGCATTTGAAGAAACCTATCGCGGACAGGCAAATTTTAACATTACCTATCAGCCACAGAGCGAAAGCCACTGTATGGATGCCTTGATGGCAGACTTAGAAAATGGTGCAGATGTGTTTGCTTTTGCCGATGACCAACTGAACACGCTTGTTGCAGCAGGCGCATTGGAGCCCATTGAGGATGCAGCTTCTGTCAGAGAGGTCAATCTGCCAGAAGCTGTCGCCGCCGCCTCCGTAAACGATATTATGTACGCGCTGCCATTGACAGCAGATAATGGATACTTTCTATATTATAATAAAGATTATTTTTCAGATGAGGATATCCAATCATTAGAGCAGATCCTTGCGATTGCGGCTGAACACAACTGTCAATTTTCTATGGATTGGTCCTCTGGATGGTATGTATATTCCTTGTTTGGCAACACAGGACTTACTGTTGGGTTAAATGATGATGGCATCACCAATTACTGTACTTGGAATGCAATGGATGGAAACATTAAGGGAATTGATGTGGCACAGTCCATGATCGAGATTGCCGCGCACCCTGGCTTTATCAGTGTGGATGATGCTGGTTTCCTAGAAGGAGTACAAAATGGCACAATTATTGCAGGCGTCAACGGTGTGTGGAATGCTGTTGCTGTAGAAGAAACTTGGGGCAGCAGCTTTGGCGCTGCAAAGCTTCCTTCTTATACTTGTGCTGGGCAGCAAGTACAAATGGCTTCTTTTTCTGGCTATAAGCTTATTGGTGTAAACGCCTACTCTAAACAGAGAAAATGGGCTTCTAAACTGGCTGAATGGATTGCTGACGAGGAAAATCAAAAACTGCGTTTTCAAATGCGTGGTCAAGGACCTTCTAACCGCAATGCCGCCGCCTCAAAGGAAGTGCAGGACTCCCCTGCAATCGCAGCGCTGCTGGAACAATCCGAATTTTCTTGCCTGCAACGCATTGGTGGAAAGTTCTGGGAACCAGTCAGCACTTTTTCTGCTGAGATGTTAGCTGGAAATCCGTCCGGAAAAGACTTGCAAGAACAGCTTGACCAAATGGCTGCAGGAATTACTGCCCCATAACAGTACCCTTTAAAAGATTCCAAGAAATGATTCCTACAAGAAGGAGAATCCATCGTCATGAAAACAATTAGTTTAAAGCATCGGTTAATCCTGCCCATTGCTCTTCTGGGTATTGTGGCACTTTTATCAAATATAATTTCAATTTCTAATATACGCAATGTAAATGCGAGCGCCTCCAATATTGCCGACAATTATATGGAAGGTCAAGGTCGTCTGGCTGAAATCTATCAGTCCTCCATGAATATTCATAAAATGGCTTTGAGCCATATTGTTGCCACAGACTACAACACGATGACAGCCCTTGTTCAACAAATAAAATTAGAGGAAGCAACTCTGGATGGTTTGCTTGCGCAATACCAGGAATATATAATACCCACGGATCAAAAAGCATACCAATCCCTTCTCTCCGATTATGACTCCTTCAAACATGCACTCGTTCATTTAACTTGTGCAAGTGCCAGCCGCAAGACACAAGATGCCTATATCCTTGCAAACGGTGATGTGGCAACGTTTTCCCGTGCTATAGAGGCTGATATTGACGCGCTGAATGCCTCTATCCAAGATCAGACCACCACCGCCCGAAAACAGCTTACATCTGTATATCTAATATCACTGGCAGTGGGAATTGCAGCGGCATCAGCCTGTGTTTTGTTGGTCTTTGCCGATCTAAAACTAATTACCAAATACGTTGTTCTGCCAGTCAAAAGCATACTACAGACGATACAGGAAAGCTCTGGCCGTATCAACACTATGACCGGGGAAGTTCTAAAAAGAACATATGCATCAAAGAGAAGCGCTGCGGACCTTTCTTCACTCGCCGAAGCGTTGTCCTCTGCTTTTCAGGAAGTGGCGGGCAATGTATCCGCCATCAATAACAATGCGGAGGATGTCCGACTTGATGTCCACAATATTGCAGAGGAATGCAATACCCTTAGCAACTATACCATTCAAATGAACGCACGGGCAGATGCCATGCAACTTTCTGCACAGTCCAACGCAAAAACCACAGATAGCAAAACCAAAGAACTTCTGAGCGCTCTGAATGATGCTATAGAAAAAAGCCACAGTGTAGACCAAATTAAAACTTTGACAGGAGAAATTCTTGCAATCTCTCAACAAACCCAGCTAATCGCATTGAATGCCTCTGTGGAAGCTGCGCACGCTGGAACCGCTGGCAAAGGATTTGCCATTGTTGCGGATGAGGTGCGCGCCCTTGCCAATTCCAGCCAAGAAACCGCAAGTCGTATTCAGGAAATGAACACAGTCGTCACCGCCACAGTACATAATCTCTCAGAAAATGCGCAGCACCTTGTAGATTATATGAGTCAGTCCGTCCTAACTGAATTTCAAGCATTTGTGGCATCTGGAAGCCAATATAAAGAAGATGCTGCCTATATTCGCCGCGCAATGGATAACTTTCACCAGAGAACCGAATGTCTAAAACATTCTATGTCTGGTATCGCAGACTCCATCAACACCATCACAAAAGCGGTCAGCGACAGCGCAGGCGGCATCGCGGGCGTCGCTGACAACACCAAAAATCTAGCCAAAGATATGGAGGGCATCACCAAACAGATGGGGGACAATCAAGAAATTGTCACAGGCCTAAACCGAGAAACTGTCGTGTTCGACAACTTGTATTGACATGCGTCTACACGATTGTTAAAATAGAAACAAAGTGACATACCGATTCAAAATATTGATCTTTTGGGGAGGAAATGACATGTATCATTGCCATATTAACTTCTTTTTTCTGGGAAAACAACGCAAAATATTTAAACTAATCGAGGATATATCCCCGCTAAAACATTTTACGCACGAATATTTTGAGAGCAAAACGCCTTATGAAACAATGATTTCAAAGGCGGATGTCATAATTGCGAACCTTCATGACATGGATGTTACCGCAACGATGCAAATGCTATTATCGGAAAAAAGACCAGTTACAGAACTAATTATCCTTGCAGACAAGCAACAGATTTCTTGTCTGGCAGAAATAACCGGATGTCTTACAGAAATCTATGATATCTGGACACTGCCATTGTCCAATGAAGAACTTACTTTTCGTTTTGCAAAATGGCAACAAGATTACAAAAAACAAAAAGATTATTGGCAGTGCAGCCAATATCTGGAATCCGCCATTAACAGTGTTCCAAATCTAATCTGGTACAAAACCAAAGATGGCATTCACGAAAAAGTCAATGACAGTTTCTGCAAGACCGTCAATAAAACAAAATCCCAGATAGAAGGTCGTAGGCATGCCTACATATGGGATGTCGAACAAGATGATCCGGCATGTATCGAGTCCGAGTATGAAGTTATGACACGAAAGGAGACTTGTGTCTCCGAAGAGACAATTCAGACCAGCACAGGGGCAAGATTACTCACAACATACAAAACCCCCTTGTACGATCTGGATGGAAGCGTGATGGGAACAGTCGGCGTCGGCATCGATATCACACAGGAAAACGAGTACAAACAGCAGTTAATTGCCAAGACCAAAACCCTAGAAACTATTTTTACTACAATGGACTGCGGTATTCTATGCCATACGGTCGATGGTTCTAGGATTATCAGTATCAATGGAGCCGCTCTAAAAATACTGGGATTTGAATCGCAGGAGGAAATGATCGCAGCCGGTTTTGATATGATTGCTTCTTCCGTAGTGGACGAGGACCGAGAACTTCTCCGAAAAGGTATTCTGTCCCTAAAGGAAATCGGTGACAGCATCAATGTCGCATATCGCATAAAACACAATAATGGTGATCTGTTGCATATTATGGGAAATATCAAGTTAATACAAGAAAATGGGGAACTATTATACCAACGCTTTTTGTTAGATTGTACTGCGCAGAAATTGCACGAAGAAGAAAAACGCAAACAGGAAGAACAACGCCAGATGGAGTTAATTCACGCATTGAGTATCGACTATAATCTTGTATGTTTCTTTGATCTGGATACTGGTCTAGGAAAGGCACTCCGAATCAGTGATTGTCAATATAAAATACTAGATGAACTCTTTGATGGCGAACTTTTTATGGAAAAAAACTTTGACCTCTACATCAACCGATGCGTTTATGAAGAAGATCAAGAAATACTTCGTCAGGCACTGTCACAGGAAAACCTAATGAAAAAACTTGCTGAGAAACGAGTGTACTCCGTCAATTACCGCACCATCTGTTATGGTGAAATGCGTTATTTTCAAATGAAAGCTGTATGTGCAGGAGATTGGAGCCAGAATTGCGGTATCGTCCTTGGATTTCATAGTATTGACGAGGAAATCCGCAATGAGATAGAGAAGACAACCATTCTGGAAGATGCATTGCAACAAGCTAACCGCGCTAACAAAGCAAAAAGTGTATTTCTTTCAAATATGTCTCATGATATTCGCACGCCAATGAACGCGATCATTGGTTTTACTACACTGGCACTCAGCCGCATTGAACATACCGATCAAGTTGAAGGATACCTCAAAAAAATAATGACATCTGGAAACCATCTGTTGAACCTGATCAACAACGTACTTGATATGAGTCATATTGAAAGCGGAAAAATGCAGCTATCCGAACAGCTCTGTTCTCTTCCTGAAATCCTGCATGGGCTGCGCAATATCATACAGGCAGATATCCACTCCAAACAGCTTGAGTTGTACATGGATGCCATTGATGTACAGAATGAAAGAATCTATTGTGACCGACTGCGTCTGAATCAAGTATTGTTAAATCTTCTGAACAATGCCATTAAATACACAACTGCCGGAGGCATTATCAGCATTAAGGTCACAGAGAAACCAGGTGCCAAAGAAGGGTACGCTAACTATGAATTCCAGGTTAAGGATACTGGTATTGGCATGAGCGAAGACTTTGTCAACCATATCTTTGAACCGTTTGAGCGGGAACGCAACTCTACTATCAGCGGTATTCAGGGAACAGGACTTGGCATGGCAATCACAAAAAACATTGTAAATATGATGAATGGTTCCATCAGCGTGACAAGCAAACAAAATGTCGGCTCAGAGTTTACTGTTTCTTTCACATTCCGCACCAGTTCAGAAGTAAAAGAATCCCCGCTAATCCCGGAATTACAAGGCTGTCGGGCACTTGTAGTGGATGACGATTTTAATACTTGTGATAGTGTTTCCTACATGCTCCAACAAATTGGAATGCGCGCAGAATGGACTCTTTCTGGAAAAGAAGCCGTATTGCGCACCCACCAAGCCGTGATGCGTAAAGATTTTTACTCAGTTTATATTATTGACTGGCTTCTGCCCGATATGAACGGAATTGAGGTTGCACGCAGAATCCAGAAAGAAACAGGTGGAAATGTACCAATTATTGTCCTGACTGCATATAATTGGGAGGATATTGAAGATGAGGCGAAAGAAGCCGGCGTCACAGCTTTTTGTAGCAAACCGCTATTTCTGTCAGAGCTAAGGGAATGTTTGCACTCTATCACGGTCACAGAAGAAGATAATGATTTGGGCACAGATAAAAAGGCATCCGCATTCCATACAGAACGTCTTCTTCTAGTAGAAGACAATGAGCTAAATCAGGAAATTGCTGCTGAAATTTTGCAGGAAACCGGATTTTCCGTTGAGGTAGCCGGAAATGGACAGATTGCTGTCGAAATGTTAGAAAAGTCAACTCCTGGTTATTATCAGCTCATCCTAATGGATGTTCAGATGCCTGTTATGAATGGCTATGAAGCAACCAGAGTAATTCGTAAGCTAAAAAATACACAACTTGCATCGATTCCCATTCTTGCTATGACTGCTAATGCCTTTGAGGAAGATAAGCAGGAAGCATTAAGAAGCGGCATGAATGGACATATCGCAAAACCCATCAATATTGAGAATCTAATGAGCGCATTGCAGCGTGTGCTACATTAATTTTTTACCTATGTGGTTGCAATCTGATAGAAAACTTGCATTCAATTTAATGTAATGTAAGTTTTCTATTAGATTCACAACTCACTCTTTAAGGAACAAAAGCGGCTGCGTTAGTAGACGTTAGAATGCGATAGCATAAATTTTTTCTATAAATCTTTATCGCTTAATTTCAATATACTTATTTTTGCGTATAATAAACTGCCTGTGCATTAAAGAGTTCATAGTATCTGCCTTGCTTTTCCAAAAGTGTCTCGTGCTCTCCTTCCTCCAAAATCTGACCGTTATCTAAGACAATAATTTGGTCACAAAATTTACAATTACTCATACGATGGGAGACATAAATTGCAGTTTTATCTTGAATCAATTCCGGCAAGTTCCTGAAAAAATCCATATATTTCTGAAAACTGACGCCTAACACCGCCCATTCCCTTCTCTCCCGCGCACTCTGCGAAATGCAGCCAACGTCACCTGAAACATTTGATAGCAAGCTCCTTGTACCTTCATTAGTTCCTCGTGTGTTCCCTGCTCTCTAATTTCCCCGCTTGAAAGCAAGATAATCCGATCACAAAATCGAGTTGACGCAAATCTGTGTGAAATAAAAGCACGCTTTTTCCCTGCATTAATGTGTGATATTTTTTGTAAATCTCTGTCTCCGCCAACGCATCTAGTGCTGCTGTTGGCTCATCCAACAAAACCAGCGATGCTTCTCGATATAGTGCTCGCGCAAGCAGAAGTTTCTGCATTTCACCGCCAGAAAGTGTAATACCATCCTGTACAATATCTTTTCCAAGATGTGTTTCCAACTGCTGCGCAAAGCTTCTAACTTTTTCATCTAATCCTGCTCGGGTAAGTACTTCCCATATTTTCTCACTGTCATACACTTCGTCCAACACTATATTTTCAGCAATGCTATAAGAAGTCTGAAATGGTTCCTGAAAAATAGCTGCCTGTTTTGTATAATAATCTATTCTATCCAGTTCGCGCGTGCTAACACCATTTATATATATTGTGCCAGATGTCGGTAAATACAACCCAGATATTAATTTTACAATTGTTGTTTTGCCTACTCCATTTATCCCAACAAGCGCAAGTTTTTCCCCAGGCGCGAGATGAAAACTAACATCTTTTAATGTCTCCTCCTCAGCACCGTAGTATTGATAACTTACATGGTCAAACACAACTTCAATACCACAAGATGGATCTATCTTTACTCCTGTCTCTGCATCTTTATCCAACGCAAGATAAGCGCGCAGATCATTAATCATATTACCATCACGCCGAACAGAAACCACACTTTTACCAATCATACTAATCCAGTTAGAAAATCCAGCAATCAATCCTAGTACTCCATCCGACCAAAAATTAGAGTTGTGAACCGCCTGTTTCGCACCGTTGCGTCGTTAAAATTTCTAAACGATGCCACCGCATCGCTGTCAAAATTTTGCCTAGCACGCGTAGACCAACAACCCTAACAAACTTTCTACCAATTCTAAATTATGACGTAAAAATCCCTCAATTCCCCAATCATCTGTCTAGATACATTCGTTCGATTTCTCCATCAACTTACGAATCTTTACGTCCTCATATTGTTCCATGCTAAGTGTGAAGCTCTTCGCAATCCACTCCATAATAAAGAATTCTGTTCGCGCTTCAATATACAGTCCGTCATTGTGTGCTTGCAGATAACCTTTGATAATATTCAGCACACCATATCCGGCAAACACAGCCAACGTCCTGACCACAAGGTCCCATATAAAAATGCCCTGTTCCAAACTACCGATAATCATTGATGTAATCATCATTCCTACAATATGCGTCAAAACAAACAGCACTGCCTGCGCAAAAAGACACAGGCAAAATTGTTTTTTTATGTTTCCAGAGCGGCGCATACATAAAATAGTAATTGCTCCAGATGGAAAAGTGTTTCATTCTTTTATCACTCCTTTTTCTGTCTTTTCTTTTTTTTGAGCGCTTTTGCTTTCTTAATAATTATAATCAGGAGAATTACTGCTGCCGCTGCTCCTGCAATAGAACCAACAATCAGCATCATATTTGCTTTCTCTTCCACAATGCAAAAATACGCTTGTGTGCCTGTCATGTCAACCTGCAAATATTGCCCCCTGCTCTTGCTCTCAAGCTCTGTCCAGACACCATCTAAATATCCATAGACAACTGCGTCCTCATAAGGATTTAAAACGCGCAGCGCAAAGGAATCTGTCTCCTTAATGCCGCCATTTTCCAGCGTGACTTCATACACTACGCTTTGCTTTCCAGCCGCTTCCTCTGGTGGTGTCACATCACCTATTTTTACATTCAATACCGTATCTTCCGTAAAAATATCTTCCACTAAAGCGTAGGGCTTTTTCCATGTGCCTTCCTCTGTATCATCCTGATCACCACTGCTTTGCACAACTGTCACATTGTCCTTATACTCCGCCTCCACCACAAATGTTCCGCGCATCTGCTGGTCGGAAACATCCGGCCACATTCCATAAAAACCTTCTTTTGTAGGAATCTGTGGAAAACTTAATCGGTCAAGTTTCTCGCCATACTTCACTTCCTCAGATCCAAGATAGGTGTCTTCAATCTTGTAGATTACTTTAAGATGCCAGAACTGTGTTGGAAGCTGTTCTACCGTCAGCAAATCCTCATAACTGATTGGCTCTGCCACGCCAATATAACTGATATCATCAATTCCATGAATATCATCACCCACATAGTAATTTCCAACAACTTTCGCTCCCTGTTCCTGCGCATCAATATCCATTTCCTCATAGGAAGCCACCTGACCTGCAATGGCGCCTACCCTGCCGTTCACAGACTGTACTTCCGCCATTGCATAGCAATTTTTCAGTGTTTCCGCATATCCAGCGATGCCGCCCACATTTTTATTGCCATTCACAGAACACAACGCATAGCAGTTTTTAATAATAGTAAAGGATTCGCCACAAATGCCGCCCACATAGTCGCCTTCTGTGCTCTCCACACTGCCATAGCCTTCCGAATCCACAATAATACCATGATTCATATAGCCACAAATACCACCTGCACCATTCTTTTTCGCAGTAATATAGCCCTCATTAACACTGTCCGTCACAAGGCATTTCATAATAAATCGTCTGCCAATCTTATAGTCCATTGTGCCAGCAGCACTATCCTCTGGGTCCTCCTCGTCAATAGACATTGCACCTGCAATGCCTCCTACATTAATATCTCCTTTTATAATCCCTTTATTAGTACATGCATCCGTCCGCCCTGTCGTGATAGTATCAATCTTGTCATCATCAACATCTTCATATAGTTCCTCAATGCTTAGATTCTCCATATCAACCATGCGGTCCGCCAACAGATTAAACACAACATTCAGTTGGTCATTGACCGCTCTAAGGTCATCATTAATTCTGTCAGAATAGCTTGCTGCATTGTCACTCAATGATTTAATACTGTTTGACAACCCTTTTAACTGATTATGAAAATTCTCTTTGCTCAAATCAAACGCTTCACCCAACTGAGAGAAACGAACATCTGGCTGTGCATTCATATAATTTACAATTCCCTTGACACCATTGTTGGCTGACCGAAGCGCATCAAGCATATCCTGAATCTGATTGGTCGCTTTCTCCAAATCGTTCCTTGCCGCCTTCGCCGCATCTGATGTATAAGGGGCAAGAATATTATAGATAGTAGTCAGACTGCTCAAAATTGCAGATGCTGATGTTGACATCGCTCCTAACGATTCCACTAGATTTAGCACCTCTGTCACAATCGCTTCCTGTTCTGCATTGGTGAGTGTCTCCCAACTTTTATAAGAACCGTCTGGCTTTTGTACAATACTCTTAATGTGGTTGATAGACTTCTGTACTTGGTTGGAAGCCTGCGTCAACTCGTCAATCGCATCATTGACATTGGTTTTAGAAGTGTTGACCGCCTGCTCTTTATTCTGTTTTTGAAAAGAAATATTCACTGTACAAGGTGCCTTTGACATCTTGGTAATATCAAACTCATAAAGATAAGAACCACTCTGTTTTCTGGAAACAGACAGCTTTTTGCCGCCTGAATCTGTAACTTTAATGCTCTTGACAGTATAAGAACCGCTTGGCTTTACTGTAAGTGTCACCTTCCCCTGCGCATTGCCCGAATACGTGGCATCACCACTAAAATTGGACTTTAATAAAATGTCAATTGGCTCAAACAACGCAATAACTTCCACCGCTTTGTCCGGCATTGTAAAAGAATATCGTTTTCCATCACTCTCGAGATTGGGCGTCTCGCCATTTACTGTTATCTGATTTAAAATATATCCATTGTTTGACACAGGTGTCACATAAACTTTATCTCCTGCCTTGGCACTTGAGATATCAGCCGCTACAGATCCACCAGTGCTCGATACTGTTGTTATATTATAGGTAGTACCAGTATCTGTTGAGGTATCATCCTTTTTTACAAAAGTAACATATGCAATATATTTATTTGGATCTGTACTTTCAAGTCTAACAACATACTTGTAAGTACGGGCACCCTCTCCCTTTTCCAGCCCACTTTTAGGAATCTGATCAGATGGTATTGCATTTGTACGAATGCTGTCCTCTTTGTCAAGCATTGTCTCCTGCGTTTCAAACGCCTCTGCTAAAGTGCTCTCCATCTCTAATGTATCACTTTCTCCAACAGATTCTTCTTCGCTGTGATCTGTACGCTCTGTTTCTGTCGTATCCTCACTATATTCTTCGGTGGATTCTTGATTATTGTAGTCTGTACTTTCTATTTCTGTAGTTCCTATTTCTGTAGTTCCTATTTCCGAACTTTCTATTTCTGTGCTTCCAATTTCTGTGGTTCGTGGTTCCTTATAATCCGAACTTTCTATTTCTATAGAATCTCCACTTGATTCATTTTCATTGTAATCTGTGTGTTTTGGTTCCGATCCATTTTCAGTATTTTCTTTGTCTGTGACCATCTCATTTTGCTGATTCTGGTCTGCGTTCGCACGATTCTCCGCAGTTTCCTGCTCAGATGCAGTTCCGCCTGGAAGCTTCTGAAATTCCAGTGCAGCCTGTTCGGAGACATCATATCCTTCCTCTGGAACAATTGTGATCGTATAGCTCGCTCCATCAGATGCTTTTGTGGCGTTTGCCGTTCCGCCTGCATTGGACTCTGCATAAATCCGTCTGTCCGAATCACTATCGTACTGATACTGAAACAGCACTTCCACCTCTGCGTTAGAATCTGGCATAATAAAAATCCATTCACTCGCATCAGAATCGCTCTGCGTCGGCGTAATCCTACTGCCATTCACCCGCATTTCCTTATACTGATAGTTGGGTCTTGCCGCAATATGGACTGTGACATTCTCTCCTGCCGCAGCAGTGTTTCCTCCTGTTACATATGCGGTTCCGCCGGTTCCTGTTCGCACCGTAATCTGGTGTACCGACGCAGCAGTTTTTGTAAATATTGCCTCAACCACCGTCGATGTATTGTCTTTGATATCCGTCTGTCGATCAAGTGTTATCTCATGATCCGCTGTCACAATCCCTGAATAAGCATTTCCATTTACCTGAAAGGAATCGAACTGGTATCCCCCAGAAGCAGATGCCTTAAAAGTCACCTGACTGCCATTCTGCGTTGTTGTGACGCGTCCACCTGCCGTTGACTTTACAAGAAACGCTCCCTTGTATACAAACTCCGCTTTTATCTTGACATTCGCCTTTGGCATCACAAAAGTATACTGATTCTCCTGGTCACTCACAGCAGAGATTGCAATCTTTTTTCCTTTTTTGTCTGTCACTGTCAAGGAGCCCTCTTTTAGTTGATACCCCTCATCTGGTTTTACAGTGATAGTCACCGTCTCATTTGCCGCTGGATTGGCACTGTCTGTTGTAACTGTTCCGCCGACTGTTGAGAGCAGCGTGAGTCGGTTGTAATCCATCTCATTGTACGAGGAATCGTCCAGTTTTCCAAGAACATCCAAATCTTTGGACAATTGTTTTGCCACATCATTTAGACCATTCATTGCATTTCCAGCGTCCGATACATCGTCTAAAATATCTGGCAGCAAGTCAATAATATGTTCCATACGTCCTGTAACAGAATTAATTTCCTCTACATTATTGTCTGTAAAATCTGTGATTTGTGTAACAAGCTCATCTCCCGAGTCAATCGCACTGTCTGCATAAGACTGCATGACATCCACATCACTCTTAATTCCGTCCCCCGCCGCATCCATATCATCAATTGTCTTTTCCACCAAATCATGCAGCTTATTAATCGCGTTTCGCAGCGATTCCGCCTCGTTAATTTCAATATATGGCTCCATCTGTCCCACAATGCCGCCAATATCTTTGCGTCCGTAGACTGTACCCTGATTTATAGACAGTGATACAATACCAGACTGCCGTCCTACAATACCACCAATATTATAGCCTGTATGTTCATATCCCACTATGCCATGATTGGTACACCGTGATATTACACCGTCAGAAAATCCTGCAATCCCTCCTGTATCGACGCCGCTGTACAGCGCACTATCCTCGTCTGCCGTGAGACTCTCAATAATTCCCAGTCCAGTTCCCATCTCATCATCCTGTGCAACCCATGCGCTGTCATCATTAATGCCAGCTCTGTTTGTACAGTAGTTTAAGGCGCCGTGATTGATGCCCACAATGCCGCCTGTTGCATAGTAACCTGTAATCCTACCCTTTACAGAACACCCCGCAATGATTCCTGTACGCTCATTGATACCGGCAATCCCACCCACGGTATCTCGTCCGCTAACAGTTCCTTGAAACGTACAGTTTTTAATTGTACCATGGTTAATTCCTGCAATACCGCCAATACATTCCTGTTCATTCTCCGAAGTAATATCACCCTTTAATGTTAGATTTTGAATGACACCTTCTCGCTCCACATAGCGAAACAGCCCCACGACATACCCGTCTCCCTGGCAGTCAAACCCAGAAATTGTATGTCCCACACCGTCAAAAATACCATTAAATACTGGAATGCTGTTGATTTCTGTTCCTGCAAGATCAATATCTGTCTTGAGGCTAACATACTTATCTTTTGACCAAGAATCAATAAAACATTTTGATGCGAAGTCTGCAAATTGTTCCGGTGAAGCAATATCAATCCGTTCATATTGCATTTCATCAGAGGCACTTGCCTCCTCTTTTGTCTGCTCCGCCGCCCTGACATTATGCATTGGAATTATACTGACCGCCATCGCTGTTGACAGAATCAGCGCCAAGATTTGCTCGCACATTTTATGCATCCTTCTCACCTTCTTCCTTCTTTATCAGTTCTTTTAAACTGCTCTCGTTATCTTCACGCATCTCAAGTTTTCCCATATTGACAAACAGATTCGCATCACCGCGCACAAGACCATGCACTTCACCGATAATTGTACCATTAATTTGACCCTGCACTATGCCGTCAACACGCATTAGACCACTCACGCGTTCCATTTTTAACGGAATGGACACTGCGAAGGATGTTCTGTCGATAATTTTCTCGCCAAGCAATAAAATCTGCGGCAGCACAAACATTACCGTAAAAATTGAAAGAATTGTTCCTCTGCCCAAACACTGGCCAATGCCACAAACTGCGCCATCGGAGGACATCTGTCCAATAAAGATTCCTGCCAGCGCAAGCATTGTGCCCGAAGTGACTATCGTTGGAAATGCAAAGTTCATTGTCTCAATAATTGCATCTTTTTTCGGCATTTTGTCCTTGATTTCCAAAAATCTGCCTGAGATAACAATTGCATAGTCAATGTTGGCACCCATCTGAATTGAAGAAACAATCATTGCACTCAGGAAAAATACGTTTTTCTGCTCCACGGAAGGGAAAGAAAAATTCACCCAAATCACGCCCTGAATCACTGCAATCAAAAGTACTGGCATACCCGCTGACATAAAGGTAAACAACAGTACGACCAAAACGGCAAGGATCGAAACAACATTGACCACCGTATTGTCTCGCTGGAATGTCTTGTACAAATCATATTGGCTGGTCGATTCTCCAGGAACCAACACTTCTGCCTTGTCATAATACTGTCCTGCAATCTCGTGCATCTCATCCAAAAAGGCAAATGTCTCATCCCCTTCTTCCGGCAGCGTCAAGTAAATCAACATACGACTGTAGCGCTTCCCTTGCAACTGGTCAAGTGCAATCTGCATCTTAGTGTGCGCATCCTCAAGCGTCTCCATCAAATCGTCGTCCAGTGTGACATAGCCTTCATCCACTTCATCATACAAAAACATAAAAATATCAATCAGTGGAACACTGTAGTTTGAAAAACCATTGACAATCTTAGCATAATTTTCATCATTTACGGCATAAGCCATATACAACAACTCTGCAATTTCATAATCAAGCTCCAAAAGCTCTGAGAAATCTCTTGCAGTTAGCTTGTCAGTCAGCATATAGCCATCCATCGCCTCCGTGTTGGCAAGCCCTTGCGAATGGTCTACCTCTGGTCTGGCATCAAGTTCCTTTAGCAGTTTCTTCTCTTTCTCATAATTTCCTGCCGGAACGACAAGTGCCACAAAATTTTCAGCGCCAAAACTTTCCTCAATCATCTCATCCACAACCATTGCATCGCTCTGAACTGGTGTTTCAAGCTGCGTATAACCATACACATAAGGACAATGCGACTGGATAATATACGCCCCCACCAGCACAACAGCAAACAGTGGCGGAATAATATAACGTGTCTTGTATGCAAACTTGCCCACAAAAGGTATGTCAGGAATAAAACTTTTGTGTTTTGTCTTATCCATTGCCTTACCAAAGAGCATAATCAGTCCTGGCATCAATAAAAATACAGCGAGCAGACTCAATAAGATTGCTCTGATCAGGCAGAGCGCCATATCACTTCCAATGCCAAACTGCATAAACATCATGGCAATCAGTCCGCCCATGGTCGTCAATGAACTTGAAAATATTTCTGGGATCGCCTTGCTCAATGCCACGATATCTGCCTCCCTGACTCCAAGTGACTGGTGTTCTTCTTTATAGCGATTACAGAAAATCACCGCATAATCCACGGATAAGGCAAGCTGCAATACAATCGTAACTGAATCTGAGACAAAAGAAATCGTCCCCATCAAAAAATTTGTTCCTTTAGTTATGAGTGCCGCCGAACAGAATGTCAAAAGCAAAACTGGCACTTCCGCCCACGTCTGCGAGGTAAACAGCAAAACAGATACAACCACAATCGCAACCAGCACACTGATTACAGACATCTCTTTTGCCAACTGTTCCGCTGACGCATCACCCATTGAAGTCGAGACGTAAATATCATATCCTTCCAGTAGACTCCGAACCTCATCCAACGCTTCCAGCGCTCTGTCATCCGTCTCCTCATAACCAAATGTAATACTGTACAGCGCCGAAAAGTTGTTATAATGTTGTTTGGAGTTGTCAAAATCCAACATTATAATGCTGTCCAACTCCTGCAATTCCTGATAAATTTTATCCGCTTCCTCATAGGGAATATTTGTCACCATCACTTTTGCAGTGCCATAAGTGATAAACTGTTCCTCCATGCGTTCAAGTCCCTGACTTGTCTCAGTCGTATCCGGCAAATATGCCGAAAGCGCGTTCTCCACTGCCACCCAATTCATAGAAACCACCGAAAAAATCAGCGCAATTCCAAACAGTAGGAAAAACAAATTGCGTCTGTCAACGATAAAGGTGGCGATTTTAATCATAAATCCGCCCTCTTCAGCGCCCTTTTTGGATTGTTCGTCCATAACTTTCCTCTCCTTTACACAGCAAAGGCATTGTTTCTTGATTGCGATACCATTGCTTCCTCATAAAAATATCCTTATGCCGTATAGTATAGTATATTGTATCTCTTTTTTCAATAATGACTTATGGTCATTTTTGTTATTTTATTCTTTCTTTAGAAATGAAAAAGGAGCTTTGCACAAGCTCCTTTTATAGATGATTTAGATAGTCTTCCCATTTTTTGTTTACCTGTTCCGGTGCTAGAGTCTCCACAATTCTGTGCGCATTTTCGCGCAGTTTCTGTTCAAATTCTCTATCTTCAAAGATTCTGCGAAAAGCATCTGCAAGCGCAAAAGCATCTCCAACTGGCACAAGCAAACCATTGACACCATGCTCAATCAGCGTCGCCGGTCCCCCACAAGGACAATCTGTAGCAATCACAGGAATCCCAAGTGCCATTGCCTCCATAATAGAATTAGGCATACCTTCTGTATTGGAAGTCAATGTAAAAATCCTAGCCCCGCCAATTCTATCCGCGATATCATTTACATTCCCTGGCATAGAAATCCTATCTGTCAGCCCTTTCTCTGCAATCAACATTTCCAGTTTTGTGCGAAGCTCTCCCTCCCCGTAAATCACTAGTTTTACAGTGGGATACTCCTCCGCTATTCTGCCAAATGCATGAATCAGCATTGCATGATTTTTATTTTCATCAAGTCTGCCTGCTGCCACAATCAAGTCCTCTCTGTCCACACAGACTTTTCTTCCTGTAAATTGTGGATTGAGCGGATTTGGCAAAATGACACTTTTTCTTCGGACTGCTCTTGGAAAGAACTGTCCAGCCTGCTCTGTCTGGAGAATCACCCCATCTGCAAAGCGGAAGACTGTTTTTGCAATAAACTGCATAAATTTCCCTTGATATTCCATGGTCGGCTCGCCTCTTACAGAGACAGCCACCTTAATTGGCAAAAATGCTGCCGCTGCCACCGCCATCAGATTATTTTTGCCAAGGAAAGATAAAATCACATCCGGTCTGTATGTTTTCCATAGATTTCTAAGCGTGCGAAACCGGACACAAAAGTTTCGGATTCGTCCACCATCTAACATAGATTCATCTGGCTCTGAATACACGCGTCGTATCTTGGGCGAAATACTATACTCTTTTTCTCTTTGATACTGCGTTACAAGAATCACATCATACTTTTGTTCCTGAAAATATTCTGCAAGATTTACCATAACACGCTCGGACCCACCCTTTTGCAATGAGCTGATAAATAAAATAATTCTCTTCATAGATAAAACTCCGGTTCCTTAATGTATATAAGTGCTATACCACTGCTGAAAGACAAAGAATGCCCATGCGACTTTGGAATAGTTTGCACCAGAAGCCGGTCCCTGATCCCCAGTTCTTAGATATTCACTGATAAATGCATGTACATACCGCGCATCAAAAATTCCCTGATTGTTTAAATATGCTGCGCTGCACATATCCTGCAACGCTTCTCTTAAAGGTCCCCGCATCCATTTGTCAAGCGGCACACCAAATCCTACTTTTGGCCTGTCAAGCAACTCCCTTGGAACATAATCATAAGCAAGATCTTTCAAGATGCGTTTTTTCACACCGTCCGCATATTTATAATCATGTGGCAAGCGATAGGAATATTCCATCACATTGACATCAAGAAGCGGACACCGCGCCTCTATCGAATATTTCATGGAAGCCCTGTCCACTTTACACAGAATATCTCCAGGCAGATAGGTCTCCTCATCCAGCAGCATTCTCCGCGCCTGCCAGTTGTTTTCCTGGTATTTGGACTCTATTGGAAATTTGAATGGTACACCGCTCTCCAAAAGCATCCGGTCAATCACCTTTAAATAGGTTCTTCCGCCAATCTGCGTCTTTGTCTCCACATCATGATTTCCCGCCACAACCTGAACGCGAAATGGAAGGCGCTCAAAAAGCCCCAGTGCACGAAACGGCGGAAACTGACAGACGCCATAAGTCATACGCCCAAGCAAATCTAACTTCTGCGCCTGCGCCACATTATCATAAATATTATATCCACAGAAAAATTCATCTCCTCCGTCGCCAGAGAGCACGACCGTGACATCCTTTGCGGCAAGCCCTGCCACCAACATGGACGGAATCTGCGAACTGTCCGCAAAAGGTTCATCATAATACTTTGGAATGCTATCCACCAAATCAAACATAGACTTCTCATCTATAAAAAATTCTGTATGGTTTGTCCCGAGATGCTTGGCAACTGCTTTCGCATACTTTGCCTCATTATATCTTTCTTCCTCAAAACCAATAGAATACGTTTTGACTGGTCCAAAACTAACTTCCTGCGCAATTGCTGTGACCAGCGAGGAATCATAGCCCCCGCTCAAAAAAGCGCCCACAGGCACATCTGCAATCATACGCTTTTTCACACTGTCCTTTAAAATTGCTTTTAACTCTTCCTTTGCTTGTTTATAAGAACCCACCGGCTCCTGCTTTTTTGTGTGATATACCGACGCGATATCCCAATACTTTTGTTTTGAGAGCTTCCCTGACTGAAACTGAACAATTTGCCCTGGCTCCACCTTATAGACATTCTCAAAAATTGAATCCGGCTCATTGATACATTGTTGATACAAATAGCGCTTTATCACATCTTTGCGAATCTTTTTTGGAAAACTGGGATATTCCATAATTGGTTTTAACTCTGATGCAAAGACGATATTACTGCCATCCTGCCAGTAATATAATGGTTTCTTACCAATTCTATCGCGCACAAGAAAGAGTGTTCCTGTCTCCTTGTCATAGAGGGCGATTGCAAACATTCCCTGAAATCGGTCAACACACGCAATTCCCCATTTTAGATACGCCGCTAAAATTACTTCTGTATCACATTTAGACTGAAATGGATACGCTTTCAGTTCTTGTCGAAGTTCCAAGAAATTATAAATCTCTCCATTGTAGGCAATCACCAGTCTATCATCACAAGAATGCATTGGCTGGTGTCCAAGCATGGACAAATCCAAAATGGAAAGACGCCGCTGCGCAAATCCGATTTCGTATCCATCTCTTCCAGCAAAAATCTCCTCCCCGCTGTCATTGGGTCCTCGGTGATACATGGTATCATTCATCCGTTTTAACTGATTTGTTGTAATGCTTTTTCTGGAAATAAATCCGCATATTCCGCACATACATTAACCTGCCCTTCCTCTAATCATTCGCCTGTTTTAACAAGCACTCTGATTTCACATTATTGTTCCCTTGTAATCTCCTCCATATAGTCTCTCCACTCCTCAAAGATGCGTTCTGGGGAAGCCATCCGTCCAATCTTTGCCGCATTTCTTCCAAGCCGTTCCGCCAGTTTACGGTCCTCAATCAATCTGTTTATCGCTGTCGCCAGAGTATTTCTATCCCCAACCGGCACAAGCAGCCCATTTTGCTCGTGCTGAATAACCATACGTGGTCCTCCTGGCGGACAGTCTGTTGACACAACCGGAAGTCCTAGCGCCATCGCTTCTAATACTACGTTGGGCATTCCTTCATAATCGGACGCATACGCCGCCAAAGCTGCACAGCGCATATCTCTCTCTAATGCGCTGCTGCTCCCCATCAATTGTATATATTCTTCTGCATGAAGACGACCAATTAAATCTTCCAATTTCTGCTTTGTCCCATCAAAAGAATCTGGACCATAAATTCTAAGCATATAATCTGGGTGAACTTGATGTACCATCTCAAAAGCCTGAACTAGCAAACATTGATTTTTAAAATCCACCAGGCGGCCAGAGTGCACGACGACATTTTCTCGCTTTTCGGGTATCTCATTCCCAATAAACCTTTCATCAATGGGATTCAAGATAATTCTGGAATTTTTCCGCACATACTTTGGAAAAAAGTCCCGCTGTTGCGGTGTCTGAAATACACAGCCCGCCGCCCGCCGAAACAGAAGTGGTATCTGTATCTTGTCCGACCAGAAATCATAATATCCAATTGGATTGATACGCACCGATATAAGCACAGGCAGTTTCATGCCAATGGTCGCTGTGAGTGCCCTATAATTTGCCTTGCGCGCAAATGCAATCACAATGTCCGGTTTTACTTTTTTTAAAAAGCGTCGAAGATTTAAAATCCGGTCCACAAACTTCTGAATGCGACCCTGTTGTTCCTGTTTTCTATCAAGCCCCACATGGACGCGCTTCACCTGCGGGTGTATCTCATACTCATCTGCACCCTGCCATTCCGTGGCAATATACACCTCATATCCATGTTCTGCAAACTGTCCAGAAAGAGTTGCAACCACACGTTCTGCTCCCCCTCTTTCCAGACAGTTCAAATGAAAAACAATCCGTTTCATATCTCTCAACCTTTGCTATCTTTCCAGTCGCTTTACTGATAATATATTGACAATTAAAAGGACTGACTGCTCAGTATAAAATGATGCACACAGCCGCAATCTAAAAAATCTTATATGATAATTTTTCAGATAGGAAATATGCCGCTTCGCGGCTGGTGCGATACTCACGGCAAATTTAATTTTTGAACAGTTCCTTACTGTGAGTATAAATCTGTAGAAGCATAATCCACCATGCCTGATAAAACAATCCTGTATTATATAGCATATAGCGCATTTGGCAGTAGATCGTCAATGATGTAAAGCAGACATTAACCACAATTGCCAGCAGCACAATCCATGCAAATTCTCTCGCCATTGTAAGGTTGTTTTCTGCTCTGTTATATTTATGTGCGAAGACTGCAGAAATCGAGTGGGGAGATTTATTTCCTCTGCACAGGTCTGCGCATAAAAAAATTGTTATGCCATAAAGCAAATACAAAAACAATGCTGCCCAGTTTAACAGACGGTGCACCTTTAACACTGTTGTGATCAGTCCATGAATCACATTGCAGGCAAAAAGTTTGATCAACTGTGGTATAGATGGCATTAGAAGGTCCCGCATCATGCTCCCTGCAATCCGGTTATAGTCTGCCTCCCGATCAGCCTCAGCAACGCCCCGAGCCTCCTGTTGTTCTCTAATCACAGTCATCACAATATCAAATTTAATGCGGTCATACGCGCTGCTGTAATGGTCCTCAATAGCCTGCCACCCCTTGCCCGCATAGGCAATGTTGTATTCTTTCTCCTCGGCACGCCGCATAATTTCCAGAAAAAGCGCTCTGTTATCTGCATCTTGAATCTGCTGTGCCATTTCTTTGTCCGCAAGATATAATTCTGTTCCAAGAATAAAGCTAGAATCCCCCGTATGCGGCGCAAATTCTCCCCGCACCATCCAATTGTAACCACAGTCAATCAATCTTGTGCCTACAAGCACAATCACGCAGGTTAACAGTACTGAGACAACAGCTTTTTTCCAGCCTTCTTTCCTAAAATAAGTAACCAAAACCACCAGAAAGAGTATCACCAGTGTAATAAGCATTTGTTTTCGGATACTAATCAATACTATCGACCAAGCAATCGCTCCTGCCAGACTTTTTTTGTCCCTTTGAAACCAGATGCCAAGAATACACAAAAAATAGAAAACCCAGAGCGAGTATGCAAGCCCTTCCGTCTCAATACTGTTGAAATAACTGCATCTTCGCTGCGCTACAAACCGGTTTAACAGCGTAATCCCATACTGTATTAAAAGAATTCCTGCACTGCCAAACCAATTGAGTGAGAACCATCGCCCAAGCACGCTTGTTATGGCACACGCCGCTACTGCCGCAATGACACACTGACCAATCACAGCTACATGAAGACCAACTTCTGCGCCAAAAGTTACACGAAACAGCCATAAGTACAAGCAATATCCTGGTTCTCTGTCACTCTGCATCTGAATATAAGACGGCGCATCTTCTGTTATAATAATACCGTCAAACAGATACCAGAAAAGATAAAATGCCAAGCTGATTAGAAACAGAATTACAACAGTTGTCTGTTCTCGCCTTTTTTGCACTTTCTTCAACCTCTTTCCTCCCGCATGTCTATTCCTATGTTCCCTAATTCGCTAAATCTGTCTCAATCAATTCCCGGATTCTGCACAGATATCGATCCATTCCAAATGCCTCCGCACGCTTTAAAGCTGCTTCCTGATATGCCTGATACAACTGTTCGTCTTTTAACAATGCCTCTAACTCCGCTGCAAAACGTCTCTCCTCCTCGGTAAACCGCTGTGCATCCATATCTTTTTCTCCATGAAAAATACCTGTGAGAATCCCATAGTTCGCATGAAATATCTGGCTGTCATCCCTACACTGTTCATACTGTTCGTGCAAAATTTCTGCCGGACCTGTAAGGCAATTTACGCTTATGCATGGGATTCCAACCGCCATTGCCTCTATTAACGCATTGGGAAACCCTTCGCTTTCTGATGTCAATGCATAGACATCCGCCTTTCTTAAGAAAGAAAAAGGATTTGACTGCACTCCCGTAAACAAAACTGCCTCCTGCATATCAAGCTGTCTGGCAAGTGCTTTATAGGCATTGTAATCTCCCGCCCCTATAATCATCAGCCGTGTCTTAGGCAAATGCTTTCTTACTAGAGATACCGCCTTTATTAAATGCCAGAACCCTTTGACATCATGTTCCCTGCCCATAGAGACAATCAATTTCCCGCTCTGCGCAAAAAAGGAATCAAACGCCTCTGGTGTCCGCTCTCTTGACTGTTCTCGAATCCGTTCAATATCACAAGGATTGTAGACTGCTGCGGATCGTTTTGGCTGAAATTGTCTACCAATTTGTTGTTCCATTATTCGTGTGCAGCTTATCACTCTGTCCGCAAGCCGACAGACCAGTTTCATGGCAACTTTGTTACTTAATGCGCCATATCCCCGAATGCCCGCCCAAGTAAAATCTTTTTGCTTAGACAGTACATTCACAAGATTTGCGGTTGGCCCAAAACTGTAACTCAATTGAATGTCAAATCTTTTTTTAAGCTGTCTTACACGCTTTACTCTGCGCATGACATTGACTGCTTTTCCCAACTTGCCCTCAACTGCTCCAAGCTTTAAATCTATCATATCCACTCCCGACACATCATAAATCATGCCTGTCGTATTAAATACCACCAAATAAACAGCATATTCTTTTTTTAAAAGTTGTGCAGTAGTTGCGCACACGCGTTCTAATCCCCCTTGGTCAAGCATGGGCACAATCAGCATAATACGCTTTTTCTTATTTTCCAAATCAGTTCACTCTTTTCATCTTTTTCATTGCTGTAACTGCAAGCTTTCCCAGCAGTGTATTCCCCGCAAAAACATTGTAATACGTAATTTTATCCCCGCCAAACTTCAATTTAAATTCGTCGATACCATTGGGATTGTCAAAGTCTGAGATACCACCCCAGTCATAGCGAAGCACACCTTGCTCCTTAAAGTACTTCATATCCTCCCATTGAAGCTTTTTGTTTGCGCGCCCTATTAGATTCTGGTCCGCGCTCTCCTCGCGAAAGCACGAAGCAGAGTGCAAAAGTCTTGCGTCATGCACATCATAAATATAAGAATGAAACACAATCGGTTCATCTTGCCGCCATACTGCGGAAAAACAAATACTATCCGTTTCCAAATATTTTTCAATGGCTGTCAGATTAAATTTCGTCTCAATTCCCTTTGACTGATACATCTTCTCATACATCTCTGCAAAAATGTCCAGAATTTTTCTGTCTGTCTTAATCTCAGCCTTTTTGTAAAAACGAATTTCAATACCATCCCGCTCACTTCTTCTGCATTCATACCGCACATTTTTATTGATTTGAGCAAATAATTTCTCTTCTGGCAAGGTTAAATCACTCATACAAGTATGGTATTCCTGCCAGCCTCGAAACCTGCCTTTTGTCTCCTCAACAGGCACCCCATGAACAAACAAAATATCCGCGGTTCGCTTCTGCTGTAAAAGCTCTGAGATACTCAGTGCATTCGGATACCAAATCTGATTCACTGTTAAAAATTTTTTCCGATATGAAGTATCTATCATGTGGTCTTTTCCCTTTCTATCATAATTTACCGAGTCACAGACCCCGGCGGATTTTTGCCGCTCATATAAAAAGCTTCCATTTTCGCCGCAAGCTTTTGCACATCAAAATCCTTTGCGGCAATCACAGCGCGCATATCCTCACGCACCAACGCTTTTTTGCTGTTCCTCATAACCTCGCTCGCCCAGCTTGCAGCAGGCTCCTCAATACTCTTATAAGTAACTAAATCTGTCAGCGCAGCCTCTTTTGTAACCTTGTCCGACACCAGACACCGCAGTCCAGAAGCCTGCGCCTCCGCCACACTGCCTGGTAACCCCTCAAACAGTGACGGAAAGACAAAATAGTCAAAAGCTTGATAATACCGTTCCACATCAAAACGATTGCCTAAAAAGCGAACTCTGTTAGCTAACCCAAGTCGATTGACCTTCTCCTGAATCTCCTGTTTTAACTCGCCCTCTCCAATCAGCACCAGCGCCGCATCATCACGTATTTTGCATAGCTGTGCAAAAATATCAATCAGATAACTATGATTTTTCATAAAGCCAAATCTGCCAACATGTCCTATAACAAATTCATGTTCAAATCCCAACTCTTTACGCACCTGTTGCCGCACTGTTTCCTGAAAGACAAAGCGCTGTACATCAATTGCATTTGGAATTGTCCACACTTTGCCTGCCTCGATCCAGTTCCTGCCATAAACCGCCTCCGCCGCCTCCGCAGAGCAGGTAAAACAATAATCTGCCTTGTATTTTAGCGAACTGCGCAGCATTTTAGTCGCAACCCCTTTTAACCCGCGGTCCACGCCAGCGCTCCGCGCATGTGCGATAGTCATAGAAATTCCTGCCTTTTTAGCGATTGGAAGATAGATTGCAGCAGTGCTTGTCATATGTCCCTGTACAGCCACAAACTCTTTATGCTCCTGAAAAAATCTGTGCAGTGTCTTGCGATAGGACAAGATATTGATTACTCGAAAGCGCGGGACATGATAAATCATGCCTCCAAGTTGATGTATTTCTGCATCATACTGCCCTTCTTTGTCCGTGTGCACAAGAAAGTCAAACTGCACCTTCCTTTTGTTTATCGCTCGGTACAGCTCCATGACCCTGCTCTCCGCACCGCCAAGATTTGTTGTTCCTAAAACATTTAATACTCTTACCGGATCTGTCATAATTTTTCCCTCTAATTTTATCTTCTCAGAATCCTAGGAACTGTTTAACTTCCTTATGTCCTTGAAGATTCTTTTGCCGCTTATCAGTATATATTTTGTTAGCGCCATTGCATACTCTGCTGCCTTCCCAAACACTCCGCGCCTCTTTGCTCCAACTGTCGTCAATTCCGCATAGGAAATCAGTCGGTCCTTGTACTCTGCAAAAAGTTTTTCGTAGTGTGCAAAATCCTTGTCATTCATAGTGTTAGAATGAACAACAAACGTAGTGTAACCACCGTTCTTTTTCAGGCAACTGCTCTGTCTGTATGAGATTGGATAGAATGTCATACTCCGCCATAGATAGGGTCTATTGCCAAAACCGTCCGTCATTTTGGAAAATCCAAGCTTCTGCAAAGCTTTGATTGTATTTATATCGAACGAATGTGCAGGTGCCATAAATATCTCTGTTTCAATCCCATGTGCCAGAAGGATATCTCTACCGCGCTTTAGCGCTGCAAATTGACTTTCATATCCTGTTCCTGCAAGCTCTGAGAGCCTATTGAGCGGAAAACACCCCATCTTTTTTGTAGTATACACATGTGTTACTCCATGCTGTGCAATACACCAGCCCTCATTTTCCAAACCCTTAATATATTTCCAAAACGATCTTGCTACATCTGATTCGGAAGACGCAATATGAAGGTTTGCATCCTGATTGTCTGGCACCACCCCTATAAGCGGTTTAACCTGATACAGATCGCAAAGTTCCTTAAATCTAAGAAACTTTGCCCAATCCATATCAGGTGTGATATCATCCATCCTTATGCTGATTCTCATAGATTTTCCCTGTACCAGTCAATTGCAAGCGCAATTCCACGCTCAAAATCAAACTCTGGCGCATATCCCAACAGTTTCCTTGCCTTGGAAATATCAGCATTTGAGTGTTTAATATCCCCCGCACGGTCTGGCCCAAACTTTGGCTCCACTTCTTTTCCAAGTGCCCTGCACAGATCATAATAAATATCAATGAGATATTCCCGTCCACCGTAAGCAATATTAAATGCCTCTCCTGCTACATCACTTGAGGCCAGACATGCCTTTAGATTTGCCTCAATCACATTGTCAATATAGGTAAAATCCCGCGACTGCTTCCCATCTCCATTAATTGTGGGCACTTCGCCATCCATGAGCTGTTTGATAAATTTGGGAATTACGGCTGCATAAGCGCCATTTGGGTCTTGTCTGCGGCCAAATACATTAAAATAGCGAAGCCCGTAAGTATCCAACTGATAGAGCTTTTTATAGAGCTTGCCATACTCTTCTCCTGTGCGCTTTGTCAGTGCATAGGGCGAGAGCAGATTGCCTTCCTGCCCCTCTTTTTTGGGCAGTACCGGGTGGTCTCCATATACAGAGGAACTAGAGGCATAAACAAATTTCTTTACTTTATTTTGCCTTGCTGCTTCCATCATATTGAGTGTACCTAAAATATTATTCTGCTCATAAAAAATAGGCATTTCAATACTTCTTGGAACAGATCCCCACGCTGCTTGATGCAGAACATAATCCACACCTTTACAAGCTTCCATACAAGTGTCCAGATTTTTGATATCTCCTTTTATGAATGTATAGTTTGACCGATCTAAAAACATCTGTACATTCTCTTCTCTTCCGGTGGAAAGGTCATCTAAAGACCGTACCTGATATCCCATATCTGTCAACGCCTCGCACAAATTAGAACCAATAAATCCCGCTCCGCCTGTCACAAGGAAAGTGCTTTCTTTGTCAAATTTTAGATCCAAATATCCCATATCGAACTTTTATTCTCCTCTCATTCTCGTTTGACTCTTGCCAGCTCTCGCAGCTCCAAAAATCCAGCCATATAAAATAACGGTAAATTATAAATCATATATCGTGAAATACATTGTACCATTAATGCTGTCGCACATACATTTCCCATAATTGTAAGCAGAACAACTGCCATAAAGGGCGCTGCCTGACTTCCTCTGCCCCTTTTAAAAAGCTTTATTGTCAGCACCACAGCCGCCAGATAGATAAAGACAGCATACCAGACCAACAAAGGGCTCTCATAGGAAACTGTTCTCACAAATCCCAGAGCAATCACACTGATATAATTGCGCAGATAGCGCAAGAAGACCCGCGGCATCAGTGCTGCGCTTAACCTTTCTGCTATCTGGTCAACCGCGACCATCAACTCCTGAAAGCGGTCAACATAAAGTCCTTGTGTCCGTGTTAAAAACTGTTTTGTCGGCTCTGCAAAGTATGTGAAGTTCAGTTCATCATGGCACTGCTCATGATGTGCCGCCCTGTTTAACAAGCCAGACGGCGCATATTTATAATTCATTTTGTCTGCATCTGCACTGTCATAAATCTCATAGAAAAGTGCTCTTAACGCTTCGTCTTCAATCGCTTCGCCATCTTCGCGGTCCGTTACATACAGCACATTGGCAAAAGCCATTGCCTTTCCAGATGCAGTTCCTACAAACAATCCCTGCTCCAAATAATTATACCCGCGAATCAAGATGCTGCGCGCCGCAAATGCAATGACAAATACTGCGCAAATACCAATTAACCCCTGTCGCGCAATATTCTCTGCCAGCACAAAAGTATTTCTTTTATCCGCTGTCTGATTTGTCTCCCGAATCCCATTTTTCACCACCAAAATATAGGCCACAAGAAACCAGACAACAAATAATGCCATCATCTGTCCGCGAATCATTGACAGAAGGAAAAACCCTCCAATAGTACAAACACTTTCGCGGCCTATCGCTTTACCGGACTCTATCATTTTTAAGAGGCTAATAAATCCTAGCGGATACAATGAAAACAAAATCCCTTCCGTCATCAAGGCGTTGGTCAGCACAAGATGTGCGCTAGAAAGAATTGGAGTCATCAGATGTGGTATCAGCAAAATTGCTGTAAAGAGCATTGTTTCTGGAAGCCGCAGCGAAAAATGGCGGCGCATAAAAGCAATCACCACAGTGTCTGCCACAACCGCCAGCAAATTCTGTACTGCAATCAGTAACCAGTAATGTTTTTGAGGTGACAAGAATCTTAGCAACTGAATCAGCAGCGCATATCCAGGCTCCCGCATAATCATCTGATTTTCATGCTGAAATGTATCCCCGGCATAAGTTGGCTCTCCTGTCAGAAACAGAAAGCCAAAAAACAGGATAAAAATACCAGCAGGAATAAAATCTGTTTTCTTCTTTTCCATTCCTTTGCTTTTTATAACCTCCAATAGATATATCCTGCGTCAATATACGCCTTTTTATCCAAGATTCCCTTTAAGTCCGTCAGCACTTTTGCCTTGCCATTTTCCGCGTAGAGTGCATTTATCGCTGCCATGTCAAGCGATTTGTACGCCTCATGTGCCACGGCAAGAATCACTGCATCACAGTCGTGAATCTCTGCCATCGGCGTAAATTCGATTCCATAAAGCCGCTTTGCCTCATCCGCGTCTGCATTGTCATCTGTCACCTGCGCTGTGATGCCATATTCTTTCAATTCATTATAGATATCAATAATCTTAGTGTTCCTCGTATCTGGACAATTTTCTTTGAAAGTAAAGCCAAGAATTGCTACCTTGGCACTCTTTACAGGAATATCCGCCCGAATTAGATTCTTTACTAAATTTTCTGCCACATATTTTCCCATATCATCATTGATGCGGCGTCCAGAAAGAATAATCTGCGAATGATATCCAAGCTGTTCGGCCTTGTACGTCAGATAATAAGGGTCCACGCCAATACAGTGGCCTCCTACAAGTCCCGGCTGAAAGTTTAAGAAATTCCATTTGGTTCCTGCCGCAGCCAAAACAGACTTTGTGTCAATGCCCATCTTATTAAAGATAATTGAAAGCTCGTTCATAAAGGCAATGTTGATATCTCGCTGGCTGTTCTCGATAACCTTTGCCGCCTCCGCAACCTTGATGGATTCTGCCCGATACACGCCCGCTTCCACCACAAGCTCATACACCTGTGCAATCTCATTTAGAGTCTCCGCATCCATACCTGATACAATCTTTGTGATAGTTTCCAGACGATGCACCTTGTCCCCTGGATTGATACGCTCCGGTGAGTAGCCAATTTTAAAATCCACGCCGCACTTTAATCCAGACTCTTTTTCCAGAATTGGTACACAGACTTCCTCCGTAACCCCTGGATATACAGTGGACTCAAACACAACAATAGACCCTTTGGTAAGATTCTGCCCTAAGATGCGACTTGCCCCCTCCACAGGTGTTAAATCTGGCGTGTGATCATCATTGACGGGGGTTGGAACTGCCACAATATGAAATTTTGCCTCTTTTAATCTGGACGGGTCTGCAGTAAACTCCACTGTTGTACTTTTAATCACCGCATTGCCCACTTCATTTGTAGGGTCCACACCGGACTTGTAGAGGTCAATCTTTGCCGCATTAAGGTCAAACCCTATCACCTGAATCTTTTTTGCAAATGCAACGGCAATTGGCATTCCCACATAGCCAAGCCCAACCAGTGACAATTTCTCTTTTCCATTTACAATCTCTTCATATAAACTCATTTTAAAGCATACTCCTTTCCTGCGCTCTGTATTTCTTGTAGATAAGCCTGTACCACTTTCGTTCGGTCAAACTCCCGCTCCATTTTTTCGCGCCCGCGTCTTCCCATCTGCACGCGCTCCTCATAGGATAAATTGATAAATCGAATAACTGTTCGACGCAGCGTCTCTTGGTCTTTAGGCGGAAATCCAAATCCAGTTACACCATCTTCAAAACCTTCCTGACAACCCGAAATGTTTGTCGCCAAAACAGGTCTGCCGCTCGCCGCAGCTTCAAGAATCACGTTTGACATGCCTTCATGGTAGCTTGGCATTAGCACTGCGGAAGCCCTCCTATAATATGGAGTGATATCTTTCTGATATCCAATAAGTTCCAAAGCGCCGCTTTCCTGTGTGCGCACAATTTTCTCCTTGTAATTTTCCTCATAGTTCCCCACCAGTTGAAACAACACTTTTGGATATTCTTTGTAGACTGCCTCCGCTGTATACAACAACTCATCAATCCCCTTCTCCTGCATAATTCTTCCAACATACAAAAATATCATGCGTTCTTCCTCTAAAGGATATTCCTGAACACAGTGTCTGTCAAGATTCACTCCTGAGCCTGGTACCAGCCTGCTCTTTTTGCCGTGAATGCCAAACCGCGCAAAAATCTTTTGATTCTCTTGATTCTGAAAAAAAATACACGCTGCATTCTTTAGTGCAACACGATAAAGAACCGTCACAATCTTTTGTATTATCCCATTATTCTCAAACGCAGATCCAAGTCCAGTAATATTGGCAATATAGGGCACTCGCTGTAATCGGCAACAAATATTTCCATAAATATTGGGTTTAATTGTGTACGTGAGGACTATCTTAGGTTTGATATGGCGAATCAATCTCCAATAACTGCATAGAAGCTTTAAATCACGCGCTGGATTAACGCCGCGTCTGTCAATTGCTGTGTGATGCATTCTACAGCCTTCCTCTGCAAGCTGCGGCACCTGTTCTCCGTCTGGAAGGCTGATATGTACTTCATACATGTTCAACAGTTCCAGAATTAATTCATTCCGAAAATCATAGAGTCCGCTCGCAGAATTTGCCAAAATTAGTATTTTGTTCATATTTCTGCTTCCTTTTTGGACGCTGCTGCATCAACCAGCATAATTTCGCAATATTTCATCATAACCTGATTTTCTGGATAAGGTGTTGTCCTCACTGGATTGGTAATGCCCTGAAGATTCTTTTTAATCAGTGTCATATGGTCTACACCACAGGCATATGCATGAGGATAACCGCCGCCAAACCGCGGATTTACCTCCGAGAAATAGTACACGCCGCCCTGCTCAAACAAGTCAATATCAATCTGCCCTGCAAAACCATTCTCACGGACAAACTGTGTTATCTGACTGTTTAGATTCGCGTCAAAAAAGGATATGGCCTTGTCTGTCTCGCCGGCACGCATCACCAACTTCTTTTTGGTAAAAATAGACACCACTTCCCCGCTTATTAAGTCAATATAGACGTCTGCTCCAATTTCCTGCCCTGTCATATATTCCTGTATAATCATTTCCTCGCCGTGTGAGAACAAAAATGCTGCTGTTTCCCAGTCCTCCGCCTTTGCAATCTGTATGCTGGCACTGCCCTTCATCGGTTTTACAAATACAGGAAACGCAATTTCCCCCTGACCAAGCGCTTTGTCAAAGTCCTCCAAAGACACATATGTTTTCACGCAGGGATATTGATGCTCCTTCATCCAGCAATACAGCTCCCACTTATTCAATGTGCGCTCACACAGCGCATAATCAGAACCAACCACAGTCACTCCCAGCGCCGCAAACTGATCTTTGTGCGCCGCAATCAATGACAATTCTGGATCAATAAGCGAAAGCACCCCTGTAATCGATTCTTTTCTGCAAATATCATATACAACCTCCAGATACCCTGGCTCTGTAATGCGCGGTACGATATAATGGGCATCTGCCTCGTACAGCGCAGGCGCATAAGGACTGCAATCGGTACAGATAACCCTTCCTTCCTCTCCAAATGCCTTCCTAAAATATTGAACCACTTTATCTCGTGTGCCACAGCTTAAGATTAAAAGATTCATGTCTCAACCTCTCTTTTTTCGGCCTCCGCCTTCTGTTTCGCTTTCCTAATCTCTGCAAAATTGCCCTCTGCCTGATTGGTATCCACCACAATATCCTCATGCACAAACACTTTTTTAATTGTAAGAAAAAATATTTTTACATCAAGCATAAATGTCAGATTTCTTACGTATTCTACATCTGTCGCAAACCGTGTATCCCAGTCCAATAGATTCCTGCCACGCACCTGTGCAAGACCTGTCAAACCTGGTCTGACAGTATGGCGAAGTCGCTCCTCCTCCGTGTAATATGGCAGATAACTTACAAGAAGCGGACGCGGACCAATCAGACTCATATCTCCTTTTAAAATATTCCACAGTTCGGGAAGTTCATCAAGACTTGTCGCCCGCAATATCTTCCCAAACTTTGTCAGTCGAACTGCATCTGGTAATAACGCACCATCCGCAGCACGCGCGTCAGTCATTGTTCGGAATTTACGAAGTCGAAAAATCTTCTCATGGTATCCTGGTCTGTCCTGGTGAAAAATAATCGGCGCGCCAAGCTTTATACGGACAAGTACTGCAACCACCAACAGCACCGGACTGAGCAGAATGAGCGCAATGAGCGATATTAGGATATCGAGCAGCCGTTTGATATATTTTCGATACATATTATCAGCTCCTACTATTTTCCAAACAAACGTCTCACTATACTGATTACTTTCTCCATATCCGCTTCTGTATTTTTAACATCACTTGGCAGACATACACCGCGCGCAAAGATATCTTCACTGATACTCACATGATTCTCACTGTGACTGAAAAAATCACAGGCTGCGAATATGGGCTGCAAATGCATTGGCTTCCAGATAGGGCGCGACTCAATATTTTCTGCCTCAAGCGTATCCATCACCATATCTGGTGTCACACAACTACCTTCTTTGATTGTCATGCACGACAGCCAATTGTTTGCCTCCCCCCTCGGGTTTAATGGATTCATTGCAATGTCATCAATATCAGCAAACGCTTCCTTGTATCTAGTATAGATTGCCTTCTTTAATCGCAGATGCTCATCAAGATGCATGAGCTGCCCCCTGCCAATTCCCGCAAGAACATTGCTCATTCGGTAGTTATAACCAATTTTTGAATGCTGGTAATGCCTTGCTGGGTCTCTTGCCTGTGTCGAAAGCACTCGCGCCTCCTGCACAAGAGCCTCCTCATTGGAGACAAGCATTCCTCCTCCAGAAGTTGTAATAATTTTATTTCCATTAAAAGAATAAATGCCAATACGTCCAAAAGTTCCTGTAAGCCTTCCATCATATGTAGAGCCAAGTGACTCTGCAGCATCCTCAAGCACTGGCACATGATGTCTTTGACAGATTTGTAGAATCTCATCCATCTTGGCGGCTGTTCCGTACAAATGTACGACAATAACCGCCTTTGGAGCAGGATATTTTTCAAATGCCTTCTCCAATGCATGGGGAGACATATTCCAGGTATCTGGTTCTGAGTCAATCAAAACAGGTTCTGCCTTCTCATATACGATTGGATTGCAGCTCGCCGAAAAAGTGAGAGATGGTACAAACACAATATCTCCTTGTCCTACGCCCAAAAGTTTAAGTCCCAAATGAATTGCAGCAGTTCCAGAACTCAATGCCGCAGCATAGCCACATTTCGTATATGTTGCGATCTCTGCTTCAAAATTGTTGACATTGGGTCCCAAAGGCGCCACCCAATTTGTATCAAATGCCTCCGCCACAAAGCGCTGTTCGTCCCCATGCATGGTGGGACTGGACAGATAAATTCTTTTTTTATCATTCATTATATACTTCTCCTTTTCTGCTTCTTTTCTATTCCCTTACACTCACTCCATATTCTGTGGCATATCCTCGCTCTGGGGTGAGTACGTTGGCACTATCTCTTGTATCAAGGATCGCACATCATCACATTCATTTTCTACTGCACGTTTTAAATTATTAAGCTGCACATAAAATAATGTCTCATCAAACTCAATTGGTTTACCAATGTGAATCAGCTTATTTTCTGTATCCATTAAACCTTCTTCACTCATCAGAAGTTCCTCGTAGAGCTTTTCACCAGGTCTTAATCCAGTAAATTCAATTTTAATGTCCTCATCAACTTTATATCCAGAAAGTCTTATCAGATTTTTTGCAAGATCCAATATCTTAACTGGTTCTCCCATATCCAAGATAAAAATCTCTCCTCCTTTTGCATAGACACCTGCCTGAAGCACAAGTGATACTGCTTCAGGGATTGTCATAAAGTATCGGATAATATCTGGGTGCGTAACGGTAACGGGACCACCTGCAGCAATCTGATTTTTAAATAATGGAATTACACTTCCATTGCTGCCTAGCACATTGCCAAAACGAACGGCCACAAATTCGGTATCGTAATGACGATTGTAAGTCTGTATCACCATCTCACAAATCCGCTTGCTTGCCCCCATAATATTCGTGGGATTTACTGCCTTGTCTGTCGAGATTAGCACAAATTTCTTCACGCCGTTTTGCACCGCGGCCTGCGCGGTCTTCCAAGTGCCAAAGACATTGTTCTTTATCGCCTCGTTCGGGCTTACCTCCATCAGCGGCACATGTTTGTGCGCTGCTGCATGATAGATAATATCTGGGCGATACTCCTCCATAATATGATTGATTCGATTTGTATTTCTCACGGAAGCGATTAGCACCACCAAATCAAGATTTGGATATTTGTGCTTTAATTCCTGCTGTATCTCGTAGGCATTGTTCTCGTAGATATCAACAATAATCAGTCGTGCCGGCTTATGCCCTGCAATCTGGCGACAAAGCTCACTTCCAATAGAACCGCCCCCGCCTGTCACCATAATTGTCTGATTTCGGACATAATTTAGAATGGAATCTAAATCAACCTTTATGGGATCTCTTCCCAACAAGTCTTCGACATCCACATCTCTTAACTTGCTGACATTGACCTCACCATTTACAAGCTGATAAATCCCTGGCAGCGTCCGCAATTTGCAGCTCGTCTCCTTACAGATTTCTACAAGTGCTTTCATAGTCGCACGGTTTGCTGAGGGAATTGCGATAAAAATCTCGTCAATACCATATAGCGCAGCGTACTCCACAATTCTGTCCCGACCACCCACAATCTTAATACCTTGTATAAATCTGCCCCATTTTCCCTCGTCGTCATCAATAATGCACTTGATTGTCATTGTGCTGTAACTGCTGTTTGTAATCTCCTTAATCACTGTATTTCCAGCGTCACCGGCACCGATAATCATCACGCGTGTACCGTTTTTTCGGTTCTGTGCCTTGTGGCGCATATTGCGCATAATTCGGTAGGAAAAACGCGTGCCAGTTGTAATTCCTGTCAATACTAACGCATACGTAAAATAATAACTTCTGGGAATCGGATACTGCACCAGCTTCATGCCAAGAAAATCAAGAATTGCACTTAAAATGCAAGCTGCCAAGATATTTTGTACCTCCGCTGTCCCCGCAAATGCCCAAAGGCTGTGATATAATTTAAAAAAGTAAAACACAATTAAGGTTATCACAACATTGGCTATCATAAAATTCCATGCAGAACTTAAATACACTTCTGGAATATCCCTGTAGTTTAACTCAAAGCGAAACCACAGCGGTGCTATGCTTGCAATACATACTGTCATAATATCCAGTATTACAAGCACAACTCTTCTCTGCAAAAGCTGTACATTTATTTGATTCAACAATTTCATAATGTCACTCCTGCCTCCCGGCTCTTTGTTTCTGCGGTTCTTTCGCTCTCTGTGACGCCGCCTTGTCTCTGCAATCCCGCATTAACACCACCTGCATTAAAATAAAGCTAAAGCCCGGCGAAATACATGGATGATACGCCCATTCTGTCAGACTTTCAAACCCAAATACAACCACCATTGCAAATGGTACGATAAACATTGTATACTCTTTTCCATAGTTTCGATAGAGACAGATCGCTCTCCAAAGAGTCAGCGCACATAAAATCAAAAAGATAACGCCAGCTATTCCGCCAAAATTATACGCCACCTGTAAATAGGAATTGTGCGCGTGCGCATATTCTGCCCCCTCTTGGTCCTGTGGCCCCATTTTCGGATGTCCTCGGAATGTTATCGCCTTCCAATAATCCCGAAAAATAGTAAATCTACCGTTGGAAATATCTGTCTTCGCACTGGTGTCCTCTCCTGCGTCGCTGTCTGCTGCCCGCCTGTCAAGCCCTGCAAGCCCAGCCCCGACAAAGGCAAGTTCTCCTGCCTCCTCCAATACAAGTCCCTCTGTTTCGACTGCCGCGTGCTGCCCTTGCGTCTGAAAGCGACCAAACAGAGTGTCAAAAAAGCGGCGCACAGTCATATATTTATCCGAGTCAATCGGGTCCCCTTCATAGATCATAAACGATTTATCTTGAAATTCAATGTCATAGCGCACTGGATCATTGACAACTGCCGGAATCATTCTCACCGCAGTAAACACCATTGGAAAACTGACAAGACAAACTGCTGCCAGAACACCAAACTCCGACAAAATTCTTCCAATTTTTTTGCGGTATGCAATCGCACTTAACACGGCCACTGCAAACAATGTCACCGCCACTGTAAGAAATGCCGTTCTGGACATTGTAAGCAAAATAAATCCTGTCACACACGCTGTCACAAAATACTCTGGACAGCATTGCCACACATAACGCTTTCTGGTCTTTAACTTTCCATAAAGCTTTGCCGTCGCCGCGCCAAATACTACAGCAAGATACATGCCAGTGCAAGCTACTGTATGAAATATCCCGCTATAACGATATAACATCCAATGATGATGCGGCCTGTGCATGAAACAAAACAGCGTCACCAATGCAAAACTAACAAAGATACCATTACAAAAATTCTTTAGAAACCGATTTAACTTTGCCGGTGTATTCCGCGTAAAAAGATATGCCACAAACGGCAAAGTCGCTGTGAAAACCCACACTTTCTCAAATCGATATACAACCATCAGTATTCCAAACCAAACCCACAAAATAACAAACAAGGTCTGTTGTTTATTTTGCGTAATTTTATTGATAATATGAACCCAATTCCTTTTTTTCCAATCTGATTTCTTTACAGACAAACACTCTAACAAAATTGCAATCAGCAAAAACCCCCATGTCAAAACAACACCACACGTAAGGCGCGCAAGCAATAATTCTTTCTCGTCCGCCCTCATAGGGTTACAATAAAAGACAGATCCTATTATTCCTACAATCAGCCAGATTGCGCTGATTGTATTGATAAATTGTTTTTCATGATAGTTCATTAAAAAAGCAATTGCCAGAAAAATAAGCATCCACCGCGTATTGGTGTAATGATAATAATTTCTGTCCGCATTGGCATACTGGCACAAGGCATAAAACAACAGACCAAAACTTACCATTTGGATATAGTTGCGCCACACAAGAGACATTTTCCTCCCTACAGCAAGCTTAGAATCTTTTTGCTGAAAATAGATTTTGGAAGGACGCATCAAAAAAACTACAAGCCACAATTCTGCCACCAAAATGCCTATCAAAAAAAAGAGCCTGTCCCACACCTCTCCGCCAAAACGATTGAACACCACTGCAAAGAAAATCAACACAACAGTGCCCAGAAGACTCAACACACCAATTCCAACACGAACATACTTCCAAATTTGATCTGCACGCTTCTCCAAAAAACAATCATACAGCCACACGAACACAAGCGCCAGTAAATAAATCACCAGTGCGGCAGCTATCACCGCCAGTTGACGTACTATAATGCCCACTACGCCCAGTGGCTGTGTATAGTCAAAATCAGCGACAAGACTGACTTCCTCATTGATAATTCCATCAATATAAAGCGTGCTGTTCTCCGTCTGTCCCAACGCATCCCTGTCTGCCACAGGCAGCCAATAGGTCGCATGGCTTGACTCTTGCACCAAAATCTCATAATAATAAGGCTTCTCAGTCTCCACATCCAGATTAGGCATCGCTGTCAGAAACCCTTTTTTTTCTATTGCTCTACTGTCTGCCTCCTCCTCATAGATACAGGAAAAAGATTCATCATACAACCGGAACAAAACGCTCTCCATATCATCAAACTTTTGTTCGATTTCGCATTTTAAATACACCGTAATGTACTCAATATGTGTACCCGCAAAATAAATTGTCTGGAGTTTTTTGTCTGCTATAGTAAACTGCTCTCCTGTACTCCCCGCTTTTCTAGCTTCTTTATAGACTCTTTGCCGTGACATTGTATGATTTTTTACTAGCCCCATTGGAAAGATACGCACTAGAAAAATAAACGCAACTGTCGCAATTACAATCTGTATCACTGCGTTTCTCTTTGCGTGATTTCTTGTAAAACTGCTGTCGGAAAATGTATGGTCAATAATCTCATGAATGATACCATTTTGTTTCGATTGTCTGTTCCTATCCAAGCCCACACCCTACCCTTCTAAAATAATTGGTAACATTTTCCTTCGCGTTTAGAGTATAGCACATTACAAATACGAATACAACAAAAGCTTTCTGTGTTACAGTTCAGTTTTGCCGAACTGTAACACATCAAGCCATGCAAAATCGCTTCGCGATGGCTTGATGCATCTCAACCACTACGCTTTCTTACGTGGCTTGTAAAGCCATAATTTGCAGCACAGTGCAAAGTCCTAGTCTAAACTGTAATGTTCATTCTTTGCTGTCCGAATCAGAACGCGTTTCATCGTCTGTCTCCTCGCGGATTACATATTGGGGAGAATTATTAATACTGATGTAAATCCGCCCAATATACTCCCCAATCAGACCTAACATAATCATCAGCATTCCACCGATAAAAACAATTGCCGCCATCAGGGAACTAAATCCCATTGGCACTGCAGGATTTACTATTTTCTTAATAATCGTATATATCCCATAGAGAAATCCCCCGCCCGCAAAGGTAACACCTGTAATGGTGGCAATCCTTAGTGGCAGTATTGAAAATGCAGTGAAACCATTAAACCAAAGCGCCATTAACTTCTTCATTGTGTAGCCGGAGGTGCCCACCTCACGGCTTCTGTGCTGCACTGGAACATTTGTAATATTCCTTGTAGAGCGCAGCACCAGACCGATAATATAAGGATAGCTGTTCTCGTATTTTAGCATACTATCAACCACAAACCGCCTTGCCGCAAAGTAACTCGTCAAATGTAAGTCCTTGGGTTTTCCAAGCATAATCCTTGTCATAATATCATTCATCCAAGTTCCAAAATTCCGAAATGCGCTGTGTTTTTTATTGTCATAACTTGCATAGACCACATCACTGCCATGCTCTATGCCATGTATCAGCTTTCCCACCTCATTTGCAGGCGTCTGTCCATCGTCGTCAAGACAGACCACAATGTCCCCATCCGCCTTGCGCAGCCCCGCCATCAGCGCCGCATGTTGCCCAAAATTCTTTGCCAGACTAATTCCTGTTATATTTTTATATTTTTGGGCAAGCGCAGTAATAACCTCGTAGGTATCATCAGGCGAACAGTCGTTTACCAGAAAGATATCATACTCATATGCCGTCATACTTTGCATGGTTTCTCTTATTTCTGCCACAACTCCCTCAAGCGTCTTTGCACTCCGGTAACAGGGAATGACAAAACTTACTTTACTCATCTTGATAATTCCTTTTTCGTTACTGTTCACTCCACAGTAACCCTTTTTCCTCATTCTATAAGTTATTATTTACAAAAAGGATTAATTGCGCCAAAAAAGATTAAATCCTCATATTTTCCGTCAAGAAATAGTTCCTCTCTAAAATATGCCTCCCGCACATATCCAGCCTTCTCGTGCATCCGCACACTTGCCTGATTGTACGCCAACACGCGCGCTACCACCTTGTGCAGCTGCAGTTGCTCAAAAGCATATTTTAGTATTAGTTTTGCTGCCTCTGTGCCAATTCCCTTTCCATATGCCTGTTCTTCCCCAAGAAAAATCCCTTCCTCCGCCTTTTTGTGCTCCTCCTCAAAATTTTGAAGATAGACGCTTCCAAGCGGTATTTCATCTGCATTTCTGCAAATAACAAACTGATGTACGCTCCCCTGTTCCACTTTATTTTTTAGCCAGTCCAAGTGTGCTTCCCTAGAGATTGGAATCCGATAGATAAAATTCTTTACTACATTCTTGTCATTCCTCCATTTTATAACCCTGTCCGTATCCGCATCACAAATTGGCCTTAAATAAATCTGCGCTCCCTTTAAAATTAAATCCTTTCTCAACGGCTCCATAAAAATCTCCTCTATATTTACTGTTGTTTGATTGCAATAATGTCAAATGCGTGCGCACCTGCGTCTGTCTGAACTTGGTCCATACATTCTGTGCGTACTGTCATGCCACGCTTTTTATAATATTGTATCATCCAATCCAACTCCTGATTTGGCTTCACCACAAAAAATGCCTTTGTTGCATTCCTACTCTTTGGGTCATACAGCGCATTTTGAATATCTTTAAAATGATATCGCTCCAATTTGCGCCTAGCCAGCGGACTTTTTGCCGCCCACCCGCCACATATATCAAAATTTTTATAAGAACTACTCTTATCGATAAATATCTTCTCTGAATAAGGTGTTCCCTGATAAGAAGTGGAGGAATATACATCCACAATATAATAATTATTTCCATTTTTTCGGCAATAATCCATCAATGCATTCCAGCGCGCATCTGCCTGCGCTCTGTTTTGGTATTCCCTGTGCACACTCTGAAAATTTCCCACAGACACTGCAAGAAATCCTGCGACACACAAAATGTACAAAGTATATTTTGCCGCTTTGTTATTTTTTCTAAAATGACCATCACAGAGTACAAACGCAGTCAGCATGACAAACTCCAACATCAACAGTGGTATTGTTACTCGGTCTAGCAGCCTGTCCACCATATATAAATACAGCCACAAAATCACCCGAATACCAAAGAGACACACAACTTTAAAAATTGCAAGCATGCGCTGTTTTCCCGTCGCTGGAATGATACAGACTGCAAAGTATAATAAATATAAAACAGTCACCGCCATGCTAACTCCTAGTCCTGCTGGAATCCCTGAACCAGACGTCTGATGTAAAACAGAATTTTTCATTATTTGTAAATCTTTTAAAATCTGATCTTTGTACCGCCATAATGCTTCCCGCACACTGTTTCTGCTGACAAATCCAAATGTATTTTTCAATCCGTTTCCATGATTGGATGTCTTGGCATTCTGTTCCTGATAATTAACAATCGCTTCTAGCCGCCAAGTATCAATCGATTCATCTAACGCAAAATTATAGTTTTCAAGCAGTGTGTAAGATTCTTGTGACAGTCCAATCGATTCATAGAACTCCCGATTATCTGTGTACTCCGGCAAACCATAAAAATCATATAATTTTGTGCGCGCGTCAAAAAAGCTCCGAAAGCTGCTCCATTCACTTCCTTGATACGCCACCAAATCAACACAATACGCTGCTGCCATACCCAAAATCGCTGTGCCGACAAGCATCAAATATTTTCTGAAATTTACTGCTGTAAAAATATATTCCTCTCCACACCATCGCATAAGCCCTGCGAGTAGCAAAAACGGCAAAAGCATAATACAAACTTTTGTCCGAATCAAAAAAGACAACACCACAAGCAACAGCGGTATAAGATTTCTGCGGAAAAAGATAGATGGCTTATCGGCATTTTTTGCTGTGAGAAACAAAAACACTGCCCCTGCCATACAGATTCCTGCGGTGACACTATACTGTATCACCACAATTTCCCTCAAAAATAATCCAATTATTAGTGCCGCCTCCACCCCAAGCGCTAGAAACCCTGTCCGCATACGCTTTGCAATAAATAATAACCTTACAGAAATCAGAAAAACCACGCCAAATTGACACAGGCACAAAAACAAGCCATACCACGGAACTGTTGGAATGGCTCTGTAACAAAGCGCAATACACCACGCCAGAGGATACAACATTTGAATACAGTAACCGCTCGGGTGGCCTGTATATGCCCCTGACAAAATATCCTTGATCATGGTGTCATCATTCAGATCATAATAAAAATCAAATTGGGCAGATAAAAACAGTGCGAGCGAGAACGTAAAAATCAGTGCACCACACACTTTTATTGCCTTTCCTCCGGTGCGGTCATCCATCATACGTGATAGAACTCCTTCACTTTACTAACAATATAGTCCACTTCGCCTGACGTCAATGCATAATACATTGGCAGACGCAACAGACGTTCACTTTCTCGGGTTGTATATACATCCTTCCCAGAAAATCGTCCAAATTTAAGCCCCGCTGGCGCTGAGTGCAGAGGAACGTAATGAAATACAGCCATAATGCCGTTTTCTTTCAAAAATGTAATCAACTGGGTGCGCTCTTCCATATCCTTTGTCTTGATATAATACATATGCCCATTGTGCACACAGCCCTCTGGTACAGTTGGCAGCTCTAAAAGTCCGCGCTCCTGAAGAGGGCGCAGCAGTGCATCATACTGTCTCCACAGTGCCAGACGTTTTTGTGTAATTACATCTATCTGTTCGATTTGAGCCCAAAGATACGCCGCATTCATATCACTTGGCAGATAAGATGAACCATAGTTCATCCAACGATATTTATCAATCTGACCTCTATAATATTGAGAACGATTTGTCCCTTTCTCTCGAATAATCTCCGCCTCACTAATGTATTTTTCATCCTGAATCAGCAGTGCACCGCCCTCTCCCATGCTCACATTTTTGGTCTCATGAAAAGAATAACAGCCAAAATCACCGATTGCGCCAAGTGCCTTTCCCTTGTAGGTTGCCGCAATTCCTTGTGCCGCATCCTCCACCACAAACAGATGATGCCGCCTTGCAATTTCCATAATAGTGTCCATCTCACACGCCACTCCTGCATAGTGAACTGGCAAAATCGCCCTTGTGCGCTCTGTCACAGCCTGTTCGATTAACGTCTCATCGATATTCATAGTGTCAGGACGGATATCGACAAACACTGCCTTTGCACCACGCAGCACAAAGGCGTCTGCAGTTGATACAAACGTGTAGGAAGGCAATATTACCTCATCTCCTTCCTTAATGTCAATCAACAGCGCTGCAAGCTCATTTGCCTGCGTGCAAGAAGGCGTCAGCAGACACTTTGCCGTGCCTGTCTTTTCTTCAATCCACGCACTACATTTCTGCGTGAACGGTCCATCTCCACATATTTTTTGGTTTTCGACCGCCTGCCGAATATATTCCAATTCCCTGCCTGTAAACGGTGGTACGTTAAAATTAATCATTCTGATAACCATGCCTTTCCATAATTTGTGAAATCTGGTAATTTATTATATTTCTCGCTTTATTGTACTCTTTTAATATGATTTTGGCAAGATTTTGGCACTAATATGCGTAGTAGTTGGTTATAGTTTAGCCTAGGACTTTGCACTACACTGCAAAGTCCATGAAATAACGCAGTGGTTGAGATGCACCAAGCCAAAGGCTTCCCGTTACTTCACAAGCACACAGTACTCCTCATTCTCAAAACATTGCCTATAATCATTTTCTCTAGCAAATTCCAAAATCAATTGATATTTTTGTAACACCAGTTTTTCTGTTTGGTTTCGATTCTCTATTGCTGTGCGTCCCAAAATAATAACAGGGGTGTTATTCATTGCCATATTATCAGACAGCGTGTGAAGTTCTCTCTCCAAAATTTCTATGCTATTAGAGTCCAAATCTACCCATGTTGTAAAAATAGCAGGTGTCATATCAAACAAATAAGCCAGTGATGGAATATCTCCATATAATATCGCTTGTTTTTTATTCAGTGCATTCTGGTATAAATATGCATCCAATTCTTCTAGTGCTGCTGCCTCCTCGGCTGTCATTTGCAAACCAGTTCCCCTGTCGCTGCATTGCAATTCCAATCGCTGTCCATCGCTACGTGCCTGTTTATCATGAAACACAAAATTGATTCCAAACAAAATACTCTGAACTGTCACACACACAAGCACCATTCCAAATACAAACCGAAATGCAAAACCTATTGTTCCTGCATGATAGGCTCTCCGAAAAGCCTCGCGTGCCATCAATATTGAGACAGGAAACACTAGGAAAAGGTTATTTATAATCGGATAAAGTCCATTGTTGCTCCCCAGCGGCGTAATCAGTATTATAACCGGCAAAAACACTGCCCACAGCTTTAAATTCTGGTTTATTTTGGGATTTGTCAGGCACCAGATGCACAGACAAAATACAATCAGCAAATAGACTGTCACCCACTTGTACATACTAAAATATTCTGTATAATTAAAATCAAACATTCCCCTGCCATAACAGAAGCGCAGAAGCACCAAAAACAAAAAGGAATAAAAAATTTCAAGTACATGCGTTACTTTTGGTGACAATGTTTGATTTCTTTCAAATTTTTGAACGAAATAGAAGGCAATCATACCCATAATCATAAATCCAACAAACAATAACAACCATCCGCTATATTGAATGTAATCCCCAAACATTGCAAGAAGCATTGCTGTGGGCTTATAATCTGTCGCCTGATTGGTCATTCCAAACAGTGAAACAATCATCTGTGGATAGGCAGTAACACCATAACATATTGTGATAACTGTCAGCGGCACAAGCAGCCCTGCCAGATACCCACCAATGCAGTACAGTGTATGCACACCAAGCGAATGCAGCCAGTTTTTATCATTATTGCGTTTCCAGAAACAGCCACACCACACAGGCAGAATCAACGCCATATATGTGATATTGGGCATTCTTACAGCAACACAAAGCCCTAAAATAACACCTGCAATGATAAAATTTCTTTTTTTTCCATCTCTGATTGCCGTGTACAAAACAAGCACTGCCACTGTCATGGCAAGATAGCCAAGATAATGGTACAAAACTACAACTGGTGCCCAACAAAGAGAGAGTGCTGTCAGTTCTGCCACAAACAGCGCAGTTCCCATCCACTGTTTTCTCTGTGCATAATGTTTCCACAAAAACAGATAGACCCACGCAGCAACTGCTCCAACAAGCAGACCACAATATAGATTCATACCAATCCAGCAGCCTCCCCCTGGAAGTTTTGACAAAAACACGCCAGTCACATTTGCCAGATAAGTTGCCAGCTTCCACATTGGATTCAATGTATCAAAAAAAAGATAATTGCCAAGTGCATAGCCCGCATCCATCATATCCAGTCCTATCCAGGTATGACGCAATGGATAAATCAATAAAATTAGCGCTGGAAAAACTGTTCTACTACCCTTTTGCCGAATCCACTCTATTACGGTGCACACTAGATACACCGCAAGCACACTAAAAACCATATGCCCTAGAAATCCAAGCACAGAATTGTCCACCTGTGCCTCACAGTGCAGCCACTTTGGCCATGCATAGCGTATATTCACATGCTCATGAATAAGATAGACTCCAAAAGATGCTCCAGAAAACAACTCAATCGGTTTCCGAAACCTCTCCAAAAAAATTTTTGTCTTGCTCTGTTCCTTTTTGCCTTCTGCAAACAAAAGAAACAGTCCCACTGCACCAGTGTAACAAAAGAAAAAATTGTACGTATAACCATACTGTATCATTTTTTCAAGACTACCTGTTCTAAGATAGATTATCCGAATTAAGAAAAAAGAAAAAAAGACTGCTGCCACACTGCCAAAATATAATATTGCTGCCTTCCACTTTTTTCCAGAAAGGCACGTTTCATAATGTCTTAAATACGCCCCTGTCAAATAAAGAACCACAAACCAGAGGCTGTCGTAACCATATTTGTCCCACGGGAGTTGCATGGGAATCACTGTCTTTGACACGCTAAATACCAGTAAAAACCCCAACAATAGATATCTTGTCTCCCGCTGATCCAGATAGGAAAGCCCTGCATTGAGAAAAGGCATTATTAAGCACAGAACGATATAAGACGACGCAAACCAATAATGTTCTGTCACTATCGGAAAACAGTAGGAAAAAAATTGATAGAGATCAAACTGCTGTACGCCGATAATCAGCGCACCACAGCCAAAAAGCATAGAATAGAAAAACACTTGTTTCCATATTTTTATAGGTTTTCTCAGCGCTTCCCGAAAGGTTAGTTTCTTTCCGCTTCCTCTGCTTCCACGCGCCTCCACGCCAAAGTATCCACTGATTAGCACATACACATTAACTGCTACAATGCAAAACGCCTCAATCAGCCATGCTGTATATCCCGCCGTGGTCATATCCGCTCTTGCAGGTTCGCCCAAGATACCGCCCTTGCTCAGATAATGCAGGCTCACAATCATTAGCATTGCTAGGATACGCAGCAGCTCATAGTTTAATTGCCTCTTTTTTCCTGATGCCATGTTCTTCCCCACTTTCGTACTCACTGTAACAGTTCAGCCTTTGGCTTCCTGTTACAGGCATCAAGCCATGCAAAACCACTTCGTGGTGGCTTGATGCTTTTCTGCCACTACACTGTCTCATGGACTTAGCAGTAAATGCTAAGTCCTGTTTGAACTGTTATGTAGTTCTCTTATCTGTTCTGCAATTCGCCGCGCTCCTTTTGCATCAATCAGTTTCTTTTCCTGTCTGTGCAAACATTCTCTGTATTCTTTGTCCTGAATGCATCGCCTCAATGCCTCCCGCACGCGTTCAGTCACCCGATCAGGCTCCTTGACAATATTTCCTGCATTGACAATATCTGTCAGTTTTTCCAACTCCTCCGCTCCCTGTCTTTGATTTTCAGCAAAATAAAAGACAATCATTGGAACTCCTAGAGCACTCACCTCATAAATAGTACTTCCTGTCGCTGTTAGAACCACATCACTCTCTAATAAAAGACCGCGCATATCTTTTACCTTTTCATGAATCTGAATCCGCAGCGCAGACAGATTTGCCGATACCTTTTCATAATTCTGATATCTGCGCTTTAATTCTGCTGCAAATTGATTAAATGGTCCACTGACCAAATGCAAAGTTATCTCTTGTTCTGCTATGATTTTGTCACGCAGCAATGCTTCTACAAGCGTAGCTGTCGCAAAATAAGGATCACTTCCTCCTGTCGTGATTGTGACATTGGTCACTTGCTCTGCCACACAGTAAACAGAAGGCTTTTGAAATGCGCTGCGAAGCGGCATATAGTCTGCTCCTAACAACACCTTTCGAGGATATTGGTCTCTCGTCTGATGCGCTGCCTCTATCGCATGATACTGCGCATCCAGCCGCGGGGCATAGAGATTGTAATTAATTAACAAATCCACTGGATATGCCTGCCCCATATCCTCAAAACACACTGTTTTCACTATTTTACTAAGAGCAAGATAATATGTGCTTTCTGCCTGATAACTGTCCACTAACACAATATTACTGCGCTTTTTCTCACTATTTTTATTATCTTTAGAGACAGATTCCTTTTGAAAAATCGTTTCTAGTAAATCTAGCTCACGCATCATATCGCGATAGTCTGTATGCAGTACAATCGTTTCAAACCCTCGCTCCTCTATCAATGAGCAACATGTTTCATCCGCCAAAATAAAAACAGGCGGAAACAGACAATCCATCTCCGCTGCCGCCTCCGCAACTGACAGGCAGCGCATCACATGCCCCATGCCAATCTTTGTATTTCCGTCTGCACGAATGTAAAACATCTAACCCAAACGCCTCCTCACACTCCGCACCAGCATAAACGCCTCTGCCCGCTCCATGCCTGCTGTCATGCCACGTGTTTTTGACAGAGAATCCATACCCACAAGACTTCTTGGATGTGGGAAATTGCAAAGTTCTGACACATAACAGTTCATTGCTTGTTCTTTCAGGCAATAATAATCTGTAATATCAATAAATACATTGGGACAAAACGCCGACTGTGCACTGTAATCAAAATTCCACTCCGAAGAAGAAAGTGTCTCAAAGGCATATATTTCCTCAACGCAGTATGCACCTATTGGTCTTGACGCTGTAAGTACTGCACGTGCGGTATATTGATGATCTATATTCAAGTCTCCACTGTAATGTGTATAGAGAATTTGCGGACGCAATTTTTCAATCATTTGTTCGATTTCTTTTACAATATCAAGCAAATCCACATGGTCGAAACGATTATCTGGAAAATCCGCAAAAAATACTTTCTGATATCCAACTGCCTTTGCGCTCTCCAACGTATTTTTATGCAGCTCATCCACTACATTCTGGTCGATATCCTCCCTGTGTCTGCCACGGGAAGTCTGTCCTTCTCCCAAAATCAGCGCATAGACAACATCTCCCTCCGCCACATGTCTTGCGACGGTACCGCCAACGCCAAGAATTTCATCATCCGGGTGCGCTGCCACGACCAATACTGTCTTCATCTTCTCAGTCCCCCCTCTCTGCTATTCCTCCGTTTTACACCGAAACACTACCCGCGCCGAAAGCTCTTTTTTCTCCTCAGAAAAATCTGCCTGTTCAAACTCTAAACGATACTTTCCAAATTCTATAAACGCCCTTGGATAGCCCTCTGCATCCAACATTCTAATATAGTCATAAATTTTTTCTAAATCCATCTCTAGTGTTATCTGACTCTCTTCAGGCTTCCTGCGTTTAAAGATTGCTGGTTCTCCCTCCTGAGGCATAGGTTTTAATTTTTTGTGATTCCCATCCTCCAAAAAAAGTGGCATCATCTCCTCAAAAATAATATCTGCACACCGTATAAAAATTTCCTGCGCGCTGCCTTCTAAGGATAGTGGATGTTTCATATACACTGGTCCGCCGTCAAGTTTTTCTGTCATCTTTATCGCTGAAATTTTTGTTTCCTTATGACCGCGCACAATCAGATTCTGCAAAGGACTCCCGCCACGCCCATAAGGTAAATCTGTCATATGAAATACCACACATTCCCAATTATCCGTAATCTCACGTGGCATAATATAAGACCAATGTGGCAAAAAGATATAATCCGGCTGAAAATCGCACACATTTTCTGCTGTAAATTCTTCCCTTTTGGTATAGATGCAAATTTCATGCACCCCTTTATATTTTTTCTGCAATGCCTGCGCGCGCGCAATATTCCACGACTTCATTGTCGCTATAATAATTCGCATTCCTCACCGCCTCCAAACCAGTTCATATTGAATATAATCATTCTTTTTTATTGGTGTAAATCCACATTTTTCAAAAACGCTTGCAGACGCAAGGTTCTCCTGTTTTACCTGCCCAACAAGTGTTAGTTCGTCTGGCATCTTTACGGTTTCTAGTTCCCGCAAAAGCAACTGCATCAATGCAGTCCCGTATCCCATTCCCCGAAATTTTGCAGCGATGCTATAATCAATAAACGCCTTATCACCCTCAATATTTAACCGAATCTGTCCCACTGGAATCTCATTGTCGCATAAAATATATTGATATACGAAAACATTTTCCATCATAGCTGCAAACCACTTTATATGGTTTGCATAAGATATTTTTTCTGTGTGGAATGCATTTGCTCGAACTGTATTGTCATTTGCCCAATCAAACAAAAGTTCTCTATCTGCTAGGCACACCTGTCGCAAGTGCAATTTTCTTTTGATTATTCCCATCTAGTCTCCCTTTTTATGCACACGGACGCGGAAAGGAAATATGCAGCGAAAGCTGCCCGCGTCCGGCGCGCGAGTAGGGAAGATGAATCTTCCCTACTCGATTATTACTAACTAATATCAGAAAAAGACAGTGGTGTCCCGCGCTTTAAATCACGCTTTGCAGTCCGTCCCAACACTTCCTTGTAATGTTTTGGTTTCAGTCCATATGCTGGCCGAATACTTCTAATATTTTCTGGCGTAAGCATTTCTCCCGCCGCTATATCCTGCACTACAAATAAAGAACGACGAAAACATGCATTGCTTTCCTCCTGACTGGAAACACCATAGCAAACGCTTCCCAGTGCCTTTTCCACTTCGCGCACCTGATGAACCATATCCCCAAATTCCGCCGGCTCCATAGAAAAACTGGAATCTGGATTTTCAATCGCACGGCTGATACAGAAATGCTTTTCAATTAGATTGGCGCCAACTGCAACCGCAGTTGCAGCGCTAAACGCCCCCATAGAATGGTCAGAAAGCCCCACAGGAATCCCAAATCGTTCCTTCATATCACGAATCATACTAAGATTCATCTCTTCACTTTTTGCCGGATAAGCACTCGAACATTTCATCAGTACAAGCTGTCTGTTTCCTGTACTGTAGATCGCCTCAACTGCCTCCTCAATCTCCTCTAAAGTTCCCATTGCTGTTGACATAATGATTGGTTTCTGCTTTGATGCAATGTATTCCAACAGAGGAATATCCACCAGTTCAAAGGAAGCAATCTTATAAAACTGTATCCCAAGCTTCTCAAGAAAATCAACAGAAGTGGTGTCAAACGGCGTTGAGAGAAAATCTATCCCCACTTTTGCCGCCTCGTCGCGAAGCTGTTCCTGCCACTCCCACGGCGTATATGCCTTCTGATACAACCCGTAAAGATTCTCTCCTTCCCAAGTGCCCTTTCCAATCTGAAAATATTCATTCTGGCAGTCTATGGTCATGGTGTCTGCTGTGTAAGTCTGTATCTTTACACAATCCGCACCGGCGTCTTTCGCTGCGTGAATCAGTTCCAGCGCGCGTTCTATACTGCCAGCATGATTTGCAGACATCTCCGCAATAATATAGGCAGGATATCCGTCCCCTATTATTCGTCCGTTTACATTGATTGTACTGCCCATTCTTTCCTTTGCTTCTCCTTTCACTATCTGCTATTTCCTTCTGCCTGTAATAGCTTGTACTTCATTTCCGCAAGCGCCCAATCCTCCAAAGTATCAATATCCTGAACATATCGTTCCTCTTGTATCAGCGGAACGGCATGTTCCATCCAGATTGCCTTCTGCTGTAAAAAACGCTCCACATTTAGGCAGTAAAACTGACCGCAGTCATGGTAGAGTGGCTCCAAATCCTGTGAACGCTTTGTCATATTCTCCGGCCATTTGGGCGCGATCCTACCCTGATTGATTACAACACCTCTCTGCGGTGGAAAAGAAAATTTTACAACAGGAATCACACAGTCTGCTTGCTCCTGTTCCAAAAGCTGCATCGCTGTACTTAACATATTCACTGTCACAAAAGGTGCTGTGGGATAAATGCAACATGCCGCCTGAAATTCCTTTCCTGTCTGCGCATACGCCGTCAAAACTTCTGCTATCACATCCGCTGTGGTGGCAAAATCATTGGATGTTTCCTCACTCCGAAAAAACGGAACCTTTGCTCCTGCCTGCTGCGCGATTTGTGCAATCTCCGTGTCATCTGTTGACACCATCACTTCCTCAAACAGTTCTGTCTGCAATGCCGTCTCAATACTGTATTCCAAAATCGGCTTTCCCAGAAATGGCCGAATGTTCTTGCGCGGAATGCGCTTGCTGCCGCCTCTTGCCGTTATAATTGCTACGCTTTTCATCCAAATGTCCCTTCAATTTTTATTTTTTATAATAGTCCACGATCTTTTGCACTGCCTGTATCACATCCTCCACATCTTTGTCTGTCAAAGAATAGTAGATTGGCAGACTCATCATCTCCTGATACAACTTTTCCGCATTTGGGCATAGTCCCTTTTTGTAGCCAAGCTTCTCATAATAAGGGTGCCAATACACTGGAATATAATGCACATTGCAACAAATATTCTCTGCCATCATCGCCTCAAAAAATCCTCTGCGGTCAATGTTGAGCAATTCTGGCCGGATTCGCAGTATGTAGAGATGCCTTGTCGTCTCCGACTCTGGAATCTCCCGCTGCACAAAAAGTTGCGGTATCTGTGAAAATGCCTTATCATATTGCTCTACAATCTCACTGCGCCGTTTTGAAAACTGTGCAAGTTTGTCAATCTGGCTTAATATTAGCGCACATTGAATATCTGTCAGTCTATAATTATATCCTAAATCAATTTGCTCGTGATACCAAGGACCATGACTCTCATTCACATAACACTGTTCCTCTTTTGTAATGCCATGTGAACGGCAGAGCAAAAGCTTTTCATACAAATCCTCTCGGTTTGTAAGAACTGCGCCGCCCTCGCCGCCTGTCACTGTCTTGACTGGATGAAAGCTAAACGTGGTCATATCCGCAATGCTGCCCACTGATTTTCCTTTATACTTTGTACCGATAGAATGAGAAGCGTCCTCTATCAGCACAATCTCTTTCTCATGACACAGCGCCATCAATTCATCTAACTTGACAGCCTGACCCGTATAATCCACCGCAACCAATGCCTTTGTCTGACCAGTAATCTTTTCCCGAACACTTTCTGGATCAATATTATAAGTTTCTGGATCAATATCCGCAAAAACTGGTTTTGCCCCGCAATAAAGCGCGCAGTTTGCAGAAGCTGCAAATGTAATAGGTGTTGTAATTAGCTCATCGCCTGCGCCAACACCTGCTGCCATCGCCGCGATATGGAGCGCAGCAGTGCCGTTGCTGCAAACAACGGCATACTTTGCTCCTGTCAGCGCGCAGAGTTTTTGTTCAAGTTCTGTAACTTTCGGTCCACAAGTTAAATAATCACTGGTTAGAACCTCCTCCACAGCCTTGACATCGACCATGTCAATATACTGATGGCCATAAAATAATTTCGTATCCCGAACCGGAATTCCTCCGGCAATTGCTGGTTTTTCCATTCTTATAATAATGTTCCTTTCTCTACTCATAAAGGTCTGTTTTTAAAAGTGTACGAATCTGTTCTACAGAGAGCCAGTCTGTGTTGTTTCCAGAAGAATAATAAAAACCTTCCTCCACTTTCCTGCCACTTGGATTTGGACGCTTTGACTCCTGCCAAAACATCTGTGGATAGATAATAAAATTCTTTTCATATTCATACGTTGTCATGGAATCTTCTGCTGTAATCATCACTTCATGAAGTTTCTCGCCAGGGCGGATTCCAACTTCCACTGTCTTCATGCCCGGCGCCATCGCTTCCGCAAGATCTGTAATCTTAAAGGACGGAATTCTGCTGATAAATGTCTCACCGCCCTTTGCCTCTTTAAGCGCTTTGATTACAAGCTCAACGCCTTGTGTCAGACTTATCCAAAAGCGTGTCATGCGATAATCTGTAATTGGAAGCTCTTTTGCACCCTCGTTAATTAACTTCTGAAAAAGTGGTATAATTGAGCCGCGGCTACCAGCTACATTTCCATATCGCACAATCGAAAAATTTAAATCTTTTGTACCACAGTAAGCATTTGCAGCAATAAACAGTTTGTCCGATACTAATTTCGTACCGCCATATAAATTAACTGGATTGACTGCCTTGTCTGTAGATAGCGCCACTACCTTTTGAATGCCTGTATTGAGTGCTGCATCAATCACATTCTGCGCGCCATTGACATTCGTTTTGATCGCCTCATTAGGATTGTACTCACACGCGGGTACTTGTTTGAGCGCCGCGGCATGAATCACGTAATCCACACCTTCAAACGCGCGTTTCATGCGCTCATAATCACGCACATCGCCAATAAAAAAGCGCAGTTTTTCTTTGTATTGTGCAAAATCATTCGCCATCACCCACTGTTTAAACTCATCCCGCGAATAGATGATAATCTTTTTCGGATGATAGTGCGTCAGCACATATTCTGTGAAGCATCTTCCAAAAGAGCCTGTGCCGCCCGTAATTAATATTGTTTTATTATCTAATAACATTTTGTTTCCTCCATTTTCCGCGAAATCTTTTTTTATTTTACCATAATTTTCCTGACCCGTCAAAAATAACCTTATTTTAGCAGTTCAGTAACCGTCTTCCTGTTACAAACATCAAGCCTCACTTCTTATCTCTATTCTGGAAAGACAAGACTTGCTGTGACACTATTTAGAATTTTGTCATACACAATAATATTCCATCTGCCCCCCATCTGATAATGGTCTACCCCGTCAACAAGCACTTGATAGGCATTTCCAACTCTCGCAAGTACCAACGCACTGTCTCCAGCCTTTCTGTGGCGGATTCCTGCCTCTTTCCAGGTAATGTCAAGTGCTATCTTGCAGTCCTCATACACCCACTGACGTGTCTCCTTACCTTTTCCAGCTTTTGTATCTGTCACAATAAGAATAAAATTCTTATCATTTTGCAGCATCTCAAGACACTCTTTTGCTGATGTGGCTGTCATATACTCCTTCCATCCTTTTCGTTCCCGATACAAGCACGCCATATCCCATGCGTTAGGCTGTTCATCTGCCCTTCTGTCCGGCAACTCATAATGTTCTTTAAGATACTGTCCTAAGTGGCTTGTAACCTTTCTAGCGCCAAAATCATTCAGATGTTCTTCATCTCGAAAATCCGCTGCCAAATCAAGTTCCAACGCACCATTGTAATAAAGCTCATTGTAATCTATAAACTTCACCTTCCGCGCATCCGCAAGCGTCCGCAAGGCCTCCGTCTCATACTGATGCCAGTTTTCCTTAGGCGATTTAAAGAGTACTAGTTCCGCATTGTTCTTTTGGCACAGCTTGACAATTTCATCCAGATATTGGATATTTTCTTCCTCTATCCACGCCTCGCCATCAAAACAGTACTCTTGCAAATTAATTGCGGTTTCTGATACAGACTGTGTTTCTAGATAACCTTTAGTATAGTTTGTCTTATCCTGCCCAAAATATGTATAGTCCAGCTTGCTTAGCTCTTTCCATCGGCTGTGATAGCGAAACGTTGGAAAAACATAAGAAAAATATTCTGCATTGACCGCTCCAACTGACTGGTAAATGCATCTAAGCTTATCTATCGAAAATGGTATATTCGTCAATCCCCAGCGCAGTCCCGCCTCATTTATCGTTTGGATACCGCCACCTACCATCATATTTACCTCAAGCGCAACTACTTTTGGACTCTGTCTCCGAAACGCTTCCTTTAGGTAGAGCACCGAGATATTCATTGGCTGCGACGAACTGCCAAAATCATACGCCGCAATTCCATATTCCTCATACAAAACAATTGGGTCTATCGTACAGAAACTGTTGCTGCTGCCAATTACAATCACATCAATGTCATTCTTTTTTTCCGCATAGAACCCCTTTACAATCGTTGTGGAATCCCCAATAAACTTTGCACACACAATCTCATTTGTAACCATCAACACCAAACTGATCAACACAAAAAAACTAATGACAGATGCCAGTCTGGAAATAATTGTTCTTTTTGTCATTGTCGCCTCCGACTATTTCTTTAAAATTGAAAATAGATAAACTGTGACGCATCATATCCTTCCCCGTACACGCCAAATACAAGAACCATCACAAGCAGCACTGCCACAATCACATACTGTACTACAAGACATTGTTCTTTTACAATCGCGTCAAACAGCTTATGCTTTGCTGCATAACAAGCCTCCACAATCAGCAGAATCAGAATCCCAAACAACAGTACTCCCATTTCTTTTCTGTCCAGTCCCAGATAAAATATAGATTCGTCAAACAGCGACCAGACATCAAAGTTTTGAAATATTCTTTGTAGGTAGTATATTGCATCCTTTACTGAGTCTGCTCGAAAAAACACAAAGGAAAACGCAAACAACAAAAAAGTACAGATGCCACGGCAGAACTGACAAACAAATGTTTTCCAGCGTATATGAAAAGCATGGGCAACCCATTTCCATAGTGGGTCCAGCAAATCCCCAATTATAATATAGACTCCTTGTATCGCGCCCCACACAACAAAATGCCAGCTTGCGCCATGCCAAAATCCGCTCGCGAGAAAAGTTATCATTGTATTAAAATATTTACGCGGCTTTGCACAATGACTTCCTCCCATTGGGATATAGAGGTAGTCGCGAAACCACGAGCTTAATGACACATGCCAGCGCCGCCACAATTCCCGAACACTTGTGGAGAAAAAAGGCGCCTCAAAGTTTACCATAAGCTCAATTCCAAGAATCTTGGCAGCGCCCATCGCTATTGTAGAATAGCTTGCAAAATCACAATAAATCTGCACTGCAAACAGCACACAGGCTATCAGAAGCGCCACGCCACCAAATAAATAATACATGTCAAATACTTGGTTGACCAACACCGCTGCGCGGTCTGCAATGACCATTTTCATAAAAAATCCCCAGAGCATTAAGAGCAATCCGCGTGTAATTTTCTCAAAGCTCCACATTCTTTTACGCTGTATTTTTTCTATCTGCCACAACAAATTTTTACTCCGCTCAATTGGTCCTGCGACCAACTGTGGAAAGAATGATACAAACAACGCATACCTTATAAAGTTTTTCTCTGCTTTTACTGTCCCACGATACACATCAATTGTGTACCCCAATGCCTGAAACGTATAGAACGAAATTCCGACTGGAAGGACAATCTCCAAACTAGGCGTTCCCATCTTCACACCAAATACAGAACATACTGTTGCAATGGTGTCATGCAGGAAATAAAAATATTTAAAAAATACAAGCAACGCCAAATTACTTATAATCGCCACTGTCAAAATAACTTTACGTTTTACTTTTCTTTGTGCATCCTTCGTTTTAAACTGTCCCATAACAAGGGCACACAAATATGTAATTACCGTAGAAGCAAGTATTAAAATCCCATACTTTGCATTCCAGCTCATATAGAAATAATAGCTTGCAACCAGCAGCCACAACTGTCGTAGTCTTCTTGGCATCACATAATACAACAGAACTACCACTGGAAAAAAGATTAAAAATTCAAATGAAGTAAATTGCATATTTTCCTAACTCCCACACCCCCGCTTTAGCGGGCACTCCAATCAAGAACTATGCTACGTACATGCGCATTCCTGCCCTGTCAAAAATATACTGAACATCCGATAAATCTGCCATGAGTATAACAAAATTATCCCTGAGTACGGCGTATTTTGCGGCGATAAAAAGAAAGCAGCTGATAATAGAGCTTAAATTTTAATGGTGACTCCATATGCATCGCTGCAAGCCGCTTCTGTTCCTCGTCAAACGCATTCTGATAATAAATATTTTCCTGAAAATCAGGAAATTCCTGTCGAATGCCCTCCGCAATCTGTTTTAAAAAACTTACTTTTGGATTCTTCACACCAAGCATATAAGTAAAAAGCGTATTCATATAATACAGCTTGGAAAAAGCAAATTCAAATTCCTGCCTGTATGGTTTGAAGATGCCGTATCTACACGCTTCCTCAATCAGTTTCTTCCCCATCAAAAGCCGCATCTCACATTTCTCTTGGCTAATCTCATGCACTGTGGAAAATTCATGCTGATAATAATAATATAGTGGTTCCTCAATCTTCTCAAAGTGCGTAAAATGCAGCATCCAGATTGGCGAAGCACAGTTGTCCTCGTAGAATGTGTTTTCTGGAAATCTCAGTTGATAAGTATCAATCACAGATTTTAGATAAATCTTGATCACCATGCTGCCCGGATTCATAACAAGCTTTTTATAGCGTTCTTGATCTAACACTCCTGTCTGGTCCATTGTGTTGTTTGGCATTAGTTTGCCCACATTCATTGTGTGCGAATCCACCATGCAATAGTCGCAGCCCACAACATCCGCCCCTGTTTTTTCCGCTTTTTTTATCAACTTTTCATACATATCTGGCGCAACCCAGTCATCGGAGTCCACAAATCCAATCCATTTGCCGTGCGCTGCCTCAATTCCCTTGTTGCGCGCACCACCCTGTTTCAGATTCTCATAGGATTGGATTATCTTGAATTTCCACGGGTAATTCGATTCATATTCTCTTAGAATCTCCATTGACGCATCTGTAGAAGCATCATCAACCGCAATAATCTCATAGTCTGCAATCGACTGACCAATCAGCGAATCTAGGCAAAACTTAAGTTTGTTATCCGCTGCCATATTGTAAACAGGTACTATAATACTAAGTTTCATACGAATCTTCACTCCCTTCCGATAACTGGCATTGTCAATCAATCCCATTTGCAGTTAGGAACTGTTAATAAATTACTCATGACAATTACTTGCCTAAATGTCCATCTGCGGTATCAGAAAATCTTGACATAGCCCGCTATGCCTGCGATTTTCTTCTTTGTAGCTGAACATTTATACAGCGTTCTTGTCGCAAGTAATTTCTGAACAGTTCCTTGCTTTTCACACCCGCACCGTGCACTTGCTGCATGGTGTTGGAGTCAGCGCCAAAATGCCTGCTTTGTGGCATTTTGTGTGTATTAATGGTTGCAATTCACACCAAATCATCATAAATGGATGCGAAATTTGGCGTGGTGTGAATTGTAACCATTTGTATCAGCGTTCTTTTACAATCATACCGTCCTCCACCCGAAAAACCATATCACACTTTTCAATTGTCTGTAAACGATGCGCTATAATCACAAGTGTTTTCTTGCCGTGCAGCCGATTAATAGACTCCATAATCGCCGCTTCTGTATCATTGTCGAGTGCTGATGTCGCCTCGTCAAGAATCAATACTTCTGGGTCATTGTACAGTGCCCGCGCAATCCCAATCCGCTGACGCTGACCGCCAGAGAGCCGGATACCACGCTCTCCAATGCCAGTATTCACTCCGTCCGGCAATGTCTTCACAAATGTGTCGAGCTGCGCTTCCCTAAGCGCATACCACAACTTTTTGTCATCAATTTCTTCCTCGGGAATCCCAAATGCAACATTTTTCCTGATATCAGCATCCAACAGAAAAATCATCTGCGGAATATAGCCCACATTGGCAAGCCATTCGCGATAGTGTTCTTGAATATCCACATCATCTGCTAGCACTTTACCACCCTGCAACTTCAAAAGTCCCAGCAAAATATCAATAATTGTCGTCTTTCCTGCGCCGCTTGCACCTACTACGCCGATGGATTTACCAATTGGAAAGGAGACTGTCGCATGGTCAAAAATCAGCTTGTCTGAATTGGGATAGTGATATGTGATATCAGACAATCTCACCTCCCTTGTGACAGGCAGCTTTTCCTTTGCGACAACTGCATAGGAAATATCCGTATGCGCCTCGTCTGTCTCCTCGACAAGATTGTCGCTCACATTAAAGAAAAACGGCTCATTAAAAGCCATACTTGTAATCTGATTGTTAATACGACTGGCAGCAGGCAGCAGACGCATTGCCGCAATACCAAATGCCGCAAACAGGGAAACCATGCCAGACACATCTGCTCCTGACACAATCAGCACTAAGATATATCCAAGCAGCCCAGCCATACAGACAGTCTCAATCAAAAGCTTCGGCGTGTTGTTAAACAAACTAAACCGTTCCATAGCCTTCACATAACCTTCACCAACCTTACAGTACTCTCCAATAAAATATTGCTCGCGTCCTGCGACCTTAATCTCCTTAATCCCCTGCACTGTCTGAGAAATCCAAGCAAACATAGATGCGCCATAATCCTGATTTTCTTTTCCAGTACGATTCATAATCGGCTTGACAATCTTCTTAATCACAACCAACGTCGCAACCAAAAGCACCGCAATTACCACCGTCATCACAGGGTCCTGCATAGCAAGGGCCACCACAAGGAACAGGGCAACAGTCGCCTCGGACGCAATCTGCAAAACAGCCATAATCAGCGCATACATATTGCTGACATCGGCCGTGATACTTCGCTGAATAACAGAAGTCTCCGCATTTAAGTAATATTCATACTCGCGCCGCACAAAATTTTTCATCAGGCTTGATGCCGTCTTAAACTGATTGCTGTACACAAACCGATATAAATTTCTCTGCAAAAAGAATTGGAATGCATTTTTTGCAATATACAATATTATCAAAAAAAGAATTGCAAGCACGGAGAATTGCACGGTATTCTGTAGATGAAATATATTACATACTATCTGGTATTTTTCTCCCTGTTCCAGTGCCACAGGGTCAAGAATCAGTTGTACGACAGCCATTACCATCATCACTGCTCCTGTTTCCAAGCCAGCCGATATTATCATCATCACGAACAGCCGCGCCATAGCGCCCTTTTGTTTTTTGTCCATCAAAATATTTATCTTTTTTAATATTTTAAGCACTGATATTCCATCCTTTCGCTTTTCCTCCGATACTATAAGAAGCAAGAGCTGCTTCTTATAGTCACGCAAAGAGCAGCGCCTTTTATCAGAAGTAAAGGACAACTTCTGATAAGTTATATTATCTCACTCCAAACCACTTTTATTTATCGTTACAATTCACACCTACGCCAGATTTCGTATTGATTTATGATGATTTGGTGTGAATTGCAACAAATGATGCACACAAAATGCCACAAGGCAGGCATTTTGGCGCTGGCTCCGACACCATGCAGCAAGTGCATGGTGCGGGTGTGAAAAGTAACTATTTATCCGCCATTGTAAGCCCCGCCTTTTTGTTATATGCATGTTTTTCAGGGTCCTCATACGCATCCCAAAAAGACGCGCCAAGATTTATTTTCTCCTCCACAAAATCCATATTGTTAAGCGCTGTTGTCACAATAGAAACCGCCTTCTTAATATGAAGTCCCTCAAAAAAATTAAGAACCTCTACTGGAAATCGTCCGCGAAGCACCACCGCATCTGGACAGAGCACCTCATAATCAATTGCATCTCTCGGATGCGGTTTTATCAGTACCCGATAACCTTTGCAGTACTGCGCAATCACATCAAGACAGACTCTTTTGCGCGCCTCCACATCAACAGGGTGTGGCTCTGTCAAAAAACAGGCAAACTCCTCACCCTCTCGTGCAGGCTTTAATTGCTCCATCAAATCCTCTGCCTCCTCAATAAACGCCTGAATCATCATCTTTTTCTGTTCCGAAGTCAGTGCCAACTCCAATGGTTTTCTTGGCTCCTCGACAAAGCGCGGGCAGTCGGTGGGCACGACACTCCTATTGTTAATTTCCATGTCAATACAATACTTTCCCCAACCATTCATAATAAAAATAAGATTCAAACGCGAAAACCAAGTCTTTAATCGAAAATGTCCGTGATTTGCAACATAGGCGTCATCCAGATTTTTGAGACAGTCCAACCCGTCTTCCACTGCATGATAATAAATATGTTTATAATTTAGATAATACCCAATTGGGTCACTGTCGCAGAACACATAAATATCTTTATACGCCGCAAAGTCAATGACCTGCAAATATGGAATCTCACACTTTGCTAACTTTTTTGTGAAAATAATTCGATTTACCATATGTTTTAATAAATTATTATAGCTTTTTCTATATTTTGCAAGCTCTGGAAAAAAGTCCTCCCGCTTTTCATCCAGCGCAAAAACCTTATGAAAAATTCTTGTCTTTTCAAGTCTATCCCCCAGATGTTCAAAGTCCGTCGATATGGAACTTAACGCGATATCTGCCTTTTGATATTGCTTGGCTGGTGTCTGTCTTACAACCTTCATTTCTTTTAAGATTGCCACATAGACATGATAGAAAGTATGGCAAACGTATATTCTGCTCTTTGTCTTTTTCATTTATAATCCCCTGCCTGTATTTGCATTTCTGGTATATTGATAACCTTTCCTTGGCGCAATCAGCGGTGCTGGACTTAACGGCCCCTCTTTTTCCGGCACCACACGCCCTTCTATCAATCCCTCACAGAAACGATAAAGCCTGTCCGCAGCCTCCTTAGGATTCCACAGTTCCGCAATTGTATGATACGCGCTCATCCCCAGTTTTTTTCGCAATTCCTCGTCCTGACACAAGGTTAATACCTGCTCCTGAAATTCATAATAATGCCCTGTCTTATAGACTAGCCCATTGTTTCTATGCTTTATTAAAAATGGAACTGCCCCAATGCCACTTCCCGCCACAACTGCACATGCACTGTTCATCGACTCGTTTAGGACTGCTCCCCAGCCTTCCAGATAGTTGCTTGTAAACAGAAAAATCTCTGCTTCTTCCATAAAACGCCGCACTTTCTGCGGCGGCTGAAACCCATGAAATGTAACTCTATGTTCGAGATGCCAATTGTGCACAAGTTCTAAAAGCGTTTCAGCGAGTTCTCCGTCACCCACCATATCCAGATGAAAACAAACGTTTTGTTGTTCGAGAAATCTTGCTGCCTTGATTGCATATTCTGGGTGTTTCAACTTCAAAAAGCGTCCTGCCCACAAAATTCTAATTTCTAATTTACCGTTCTGGCTAAGATGCTGTTTCCCCTCAAATAATCTATCCAAATCATAGGTATTTACTGCCGGAAAATATCCCCAGACAAACCTTTTCTCTGGATATGCATGAACAAGCGCAAAATCAGACGCCACATAGGCACCATGACACAATAAATAAACTGGCGCATTTGCATACTGTGTGTGATCCTCGTACTTTTTTTTTCGACCGCGCGGAGAGATAGACTTCCACTGCCCTTCCCGATAAAGCCGCTCACTGGCACGAATCACAATCTTTCCCGCATTCAATCTAGGCTTAATATAACTTTCATCCTCAACGCCTCCAAACACCACCACATCACTGTCCATAATCCATTTGGCACACTGTTCTGACTCCTTATAGAAAAGCATCAGGTAAGGAATGGCGTTGACCTCACTTCCCCAGCCCATTTTCACGCGGTCCTCCTCCATCGGAGAAGTTTGTATAAAGGCAAAATCTGCACCAAGTTTTTGATACAACACATTCGCCATTGGTATTTGATGATGATTAATATAGTTAGACACAATTGTTAATCGCATGATAAATATCCAAAAGCCTCCTGTAGTTTGTCTCTGGGTCATGTGTTCTGAGCGCATGTGCCTTTGCATTGGACGAGAGTGATATTGCAAGTTTATCATCTTCAAAAATGCGTAAAATAGAATCCTTTAATCGCTTGGGCTTATCCTTTGGATACAAAAAGCCGTCTTTTCCGTCATCAACCAGATTGTGCACACCACCGACATTCGCTGAGACGACAGGCACTCCTAAAAGCATCGCCTCCCCGACAGAATTTGGCGAGTTTTCAATTGCCGACGGACATAAAAATACATGTGTTTTCAAAAAACGAGCACACATTTTATCGGACTGCAATCGTCCAACAAAACGCACATGGTCCTCCAATTTATGTTGTTTTATCTGTTTGAGCAGGAACTTTCCATATCCAGACAGCTTTATCTTATCCTTAATGCTATCATTTGCAGTAATGACATCTCCAGCCACATAGACAACGGTATCCTCAAATTCCTCCAAAATATCCGGCAAAATATCAATAACATAATGCAAACCCTTAATTGGATAATTTCCCTGACTTAAGAAAAGAGAGTATCGCTCAATTTTGTCTATACTCCATGTATCATTGTAAAAATCTGCGCGTAGTGTCTCATTCATAAAATGATATCTTGCATTGGGCGCAAGTTTTTTTGTCATCTCTCTATCAAAATCTGTCCTTCCAGTGACATGCCCCACCATAGAAAGCGCTTCCTTTTCATACTCTCCGCGCTTTGCAAACTTTGCCTGCTGCTCAAACAGACCATCTTTCTTAAGAATATCGCGAAAAGTCTTTTTCTTTTGCACAGAGTAAGGCAAGTCTGCCATATACACTTCCGCTATCGAGCTGCAAAGTCCTTGTATTCCAATTAACGTGCGCGATGGATGCTGAAATGCCTTCACACAGGCAAGTGTATGTGGATATTCTGTGCCAAAGATATGAACAATGTCCGGTTCAAAGTCTTTTATCACAGCGCCAAGACTCTCCTCCAAAGCAGCGTCATATTTTTCTGGATGCACTGTATCCTCGCGAAAAATATAATAGTTAATTCCTTGTGCCTTATCCTTCACAAACAGAGAAGTGTCTTCTTTCACAAATCTTCTGCTCTCCGATTCTGGAAAACAAATTGCAAGCGTTATATCATTTCTGTCCTGATGCGCTGTCAATTTTCCCGCAAGACCGGAAAGCCATCCTTCCTTAATCACGATTTTCTGCCCCAGACTCCTTGCGATAAACGGGAGCATAATATTACATAACCATAGAACTCTCATACAATCCCCTTCTCCTGAATCCTGTAAACAATCCTTTTGATTCTATTATAGATTCCTGATAAATGCCGGTTTTCCGCAATGGCACTCCGCAGCGGCGCCAAAGTTAACAGCAGAAGCAACCGATATCGGTCAGCCTTTTTTTTTCCTAGATAATGCACCACAATCTCTCGGTGCTGATGGGCAGAGTGCTTTCTGTTCTCTCGTGTCTCAGAGTAGCCACCTCCCTCATAGGAGGCGACCACCACAGGCACATACAATATCTCTGCTTTTCGCTCATAAAAACACCACAGAAAATGTTCATAGTCTGCCCTTACAGTATACTCTGGACGATACGCTCTCATGTCAAACATTGTGCGATGGTAAAAACAGGTCTGATGGCAAGGCACATTGCGATAACAAGTGAAGTCATTGATTTCCGGCGATGCATATATCACGGTTTCCTGCGCCTTATGATACAGATTTCCATACACAATATCCGCTTGATGTCCCTCTTTTTGCAGTTTCTTAATTTCCGCAGTTATTTTTTCTAGCACTTTTGCATCATAAAAATTATCCCCAGTATTCAAAAATAGAAAATATGTTCCGTTTGCCAATGCAACTGCTTGATTCATCGCATCATAGATACCACTATCCTTTTTTGTATACACATGAAGCCTTGCATCTGTATATCGTTCTGCAAGCACCTTTACAGAACCGTCCTTGGAGCCGCCATCTTTTATAATTACTTCATAATTAGGATATGTCTGTTCTAAAATACTATCTATGGTATCATAGAGCCGCTGACCAGAATTTAGACAAACTATAATAATGCTGAAAAAAGTTTCTTGTCCCATACTGTTTCTCCTCTTAGAACAAATGCTTCTGCAAAATCAGAAACAAAAAATGATATACCTATTTATGCACATAGCGCTGTGTTTCAAAAAGCCAACTCCGATAAGGAAGCAATCCCACGCCATCTTGATGTGCTTGCAATAAAAAGATTAGAAAAGAAGCCAGACATACCGCAAAGAGAATTGTTTTTGCCTTTTTTTGTGTTTTCACATCCTGTATATGTTCCAAGAGCAGCGGGAGCATAAATAGCTGCGATACCCCAAAATAATAAGAAATTCGTGTCACCACTGGCAGGAAAGAAAAAAATGTTCCTGTCACAAACGCCAGCAAATTCAAATGCCCATAAAAGCGAAGTTCCCGGTACCAACTCTGTGCTTCAAGCAAAGATTTAAGCGGCTTCTTGCGGTATTCCTGTCCCACAAAAGCGCGAGTATACAAAAACCATGCATAAAAGGCAAGGACCGCCAGAGTACGCAGAATGCCAAAAAAACTGCTGCCCCCTGCTAGATAAACAGTATTTTTATAAGAGGGATACAATACCAGCGCGAACTTTAAAATCACTCCCTTTCCCACATAACAGGCGGCACTCACTACCAATCCCGCCACAATCTGCCATTTTTTCCAATCAAACGAAGCAATCCAGTAAACAGGAATCACCAGCAAGACCGACTTATGAAACAGCGCCGCGAATCCTATCCAAAATACAAATTTCAAGAAATCTTTCTCCAAAACATATTTGATAGAAAAAAGTGTAATTGACAAAGCCAGATAATATCGAACGGTATTGAATGTCTGAAAATACAATCCCAATGTCATAAACAGAAAAAAGCTCTGTGAAAAATGAACGCTCTGTTCCGCAAACGCTTTCAGGAAAAAAAATAAGGTAACAAAAGCAAAAAATACAAATACCAGTTCGTAATACTCTCCGCCTGAGAGCAGATACAAAAGCTTTACCAGCCAATTAAACCCCACCTCTGTCACAACATAGCCGCCAACATACACTTCATGGGCAGTCTGTGTGTATTGCCAGTAATCATTTCCAATGTCAAAGCGCAGCGCGGACATTAGAAAAAGCACCAGAAATATTCCTATAAGATATAATCTGTTCTGAAAACTTTTCACTGTTCGCTGTCCACAAATCCAAATGGATTCTCCTATCTGATATGGCTGTATTTGACAGGCCATTTTGCACGTCACTGCGGTTATGAATAAATAAAACAAAATAGAGCATATTCTGTCCGCTGTCACAAAAGCCTCCTTCTCACAATCCTTCCACAGACTGAATCCCTTTTCGCATCAATGCCAGTGCATTTTTCTTTGGAATTTCCTGGCACATTACTTTTCCATGTGCCAGAATAAATCGCACCGCCATTGGGTAAGCCAGCCCACCATACAAAAAGTGATACAACACGCCTCTGTCTATAAAAAACTTATCTGTATATCCCGCAAACCATGTCGATTCGCGCTCAACCTCCGAACCAATCTCAATAGGAATGGCATAGATCACAAGACCATATTTTAAACAGTCTTTCAAAAATAGACTATCCTCGCCATTGCTATACTTGGCTCCTCCTCCAAACAATAAAGAAAACGTAATGTGCGCCGCATGTAGTTTCTCGCGCCGCACCGCAAAGGAATAGGTCGGATAACGTCCTGCATTCCACACATGAACTCTATGATACTGTTTTGTATAATAAGTCGCCCGCGAAGCACCCACTCGCACATTAAACAGTAAAAAATCCGCTTCTGGATGCGCTGCAAACGCGTCGAGCACCCGCTTTTCATATCCCTTCTCATACCGAATGTCCTCGTCAGAAAAGAGCACAATATCCGCCTCCGCACGCATCAATGCATTATTTCTGCTAAGACCAACCCCTTTTTCCTGAAATTCATAGCACTGTATTCGCCGACCATTATACGCATATTCTTCATAGCCAAAGTGATCCGTCTGATTAATTATAATCGCATCACTTTCTAGCCCCATACGCTCCGCAATTGTCAAGATATCCTGATTGACAGCCGACACCAACACCTGCAGTTTCATCAAAATCCCACCTCCTTCCTGCCATAAACAATTCCAGAAAAGCTATTTTATGGAAGACGACTTTTGTCGTTTCCATAATAAATTGCTGTCCAAAATATATTTGCTTTGACAAGGACTGCTCCCGCGACGCTTCCGCCCTGAAGCTGCACAAAGTCCATCTCGTCAATTATTTTTTCTCGATAGCACTGTCCAAATGGAATTACCGCCAGAAACACTGCATTTGCCATTGTCTGTTTATCATTCTCGCTATCAAAAATCCGAAATCGCGCATTATCAGCAAATCCTTGATTTTGCATCGCCTGGAAAAATGCCATTGCTTCCTGTCCCCCTGAAGCATCAAACAATAGCACTTCCGAATCGGCTTGTGTCAGTAGCTGCAAATTTTCAGAAAGCATTTTCAATTGTCTATTCTGAATGGTCCGAAAACGGTCTTTTTCGCAGCATCCCACAAATGTCATACCATATACAGACATACCTGTATGCTTTGTGATATCCCTTTTGGTATAAAATACAGAACCTATGCCAAAGCGAAGCGCTATTAAAAAAATCCCTGCACAGACCGCCAAAATACCGCCCAAAACGGCTGCTCTCCCTGTAAAAAGAGGAATTTCTTCCTGCACAATCTCCAAATCGTCTATTTTATAAATCCTGTCAAACTCCTTCTTAGTCTGTCCAAAAACTTCCAGTGCAGTACCAATCGCATTTTTGACAGATTCCACTTGGTTCCAATCCAAGCCGCGCACAGTAATTGTCAGATAACGCACATCTGATAAAATATCAGCCGTCAGCATTTCTTGCACTTGGCTTCTATCATAGCTATCACCAAGCAACTCCATCGCTCTGCCAAGGATTTCATTCGACGTGAGCACATCATTCCAAGTAAAATCATTATAATGGTGTTTTGCTTCCAATTGCCCTTCTGCAAACTCAACATAGTACTCTGTCTCCGACACATAGTATCTCTCATGCATCTGCAAAAGCGCAACAATCAGAGAAAGACCGCTGCCCAAAACGGCACCGGCCACTGCCAGAATCAATAATCTTGGAAGTTTTATCATATATGTGGCAAATAGTGCCCTGCTGTCAATCCCTGTCTTTTCCACTTTATCCGCTCTTTTCTCCATCATTTATCTCTTTGGATACATGCTTAGCCGCAGTTGTCTGCCCCGCGTTTACGCCTTCTGTGCTCTCCGACTGAAACAATATCTTTAGAGTCAACAACATCAGTTTCAGATCAAGCCACACACTGTAATTTTCAATATAAAATAAATCCAGTTTTAGCTTGTCATACGGCGTCGTATTGTATTTTCCATACACTTGCGCATACCCTGCAAGCCCAGCCTTAACCTTTGTGCGAAACGTAAACTCTGGCATATCTTCCTGATACTGTCGGATAATCTCTGGTCGCTCTGGTCTTGGACCAATAAAGGACATTTCTCCACTCAATATATTAAAAAGCTGTGGAAGTTCATCAATTCGCACCTTTCTAATAAATTTGCCAATTGGTGTAATACGGCTGTCATTCTTTTCTGCAAGTCTAGCGACGCCATCTTTCTCGGCGTCGGTGCGCATACTCCGAAACTTTAATATCTGAAACTCCCGCATATCCCGTGTACAGCGCACCTGCTTGTAAAATACAGGACCACCATCATACAATTTTATAGCAATGGCCGTCACAAGCATAAACGGCGATGCAGCAATCATCAACAGCAACGAACACACAATATCAATCAGCCTTTTGACCACGCGCTGCTCAATTGTCATGGCATATTCCCGCGTGAGCAATATTGGCGTGTCAAATAGATGAAGCTGGTCTGATCCCTTTATCATAATATCTGGAATTTTGGGCATCATATACACTCGGATTCCTCTGCTATAGCAAAATTTTAACAGCTTGTTGCGAAGCGCTGTGTCCATATCCCACAATATTACACCGTCATAGTTCGTTAAAATCTCTTGCTCTAGCGCCTGCAATCCGTCACTCTCAAAAGCACACTTCACAATATTGTACTTGTCTTTGCGCGACTCAAATTTCATTAAAATGTCCTCTGTCGGTCGCTCTCCACTGATAAACAGTAAATTCTTAGGCGGAAAAAAACGCTGATACAATTTATGGCTGACAAAGGTCCAAGCAGCAGCTACAATAATCTGCCCCAGCATCATAAGCAAAAGCGGATAGGGCGTGACAAGCCCTAACGACAACAGGGAAATCTGAAAGTAAGAGACAATATTTGTACACAGCAGCGAGATCACCTGAGAAAAGAACACATCCATCGGTTTAAGGTATCCTACCTTAAGTCCTCCATAAGTCGCTGAAAAAAATAACAACAATATAAAATAAACGGCGGCCAAAAGCCAGAACCCTTTTCTGTGAAAGCTTCTCCACATACCGCTCTGCATAATGTCATTGTAGATGTTCTGCCAGACATAGATATACAAGATTGTCTGAACAAATAACCCTATTAACGACAACTGTAATATAATTGTTCTTTTTACTGCCTCTATCCGTCCCACTGTCCAGCCTCCTGCCTGTAATGCAGCCTAAATCGTTACTGTTCACTCGTTCATAAAAATAGTGAGAATCATGCGCCAAAATGCGTGCCTTTTCGCATTTTGTGTGCAAAAATGTTGCAGTTCACACTTAGGAGAATTAAATTGGTGCTAAAATATAGTGGGGTGTGAACTGTAACCCTAAATCCGTCTCAACACAGCCCGAAATGCCCAGAAAAACATACAGTACACACTTTCTGCGACAGACAGCTTTTCCTGCCTGCGATACAGATTCCAAATCCTTTTGACTGCTGTCAGTTTGTTTGACGACAATGTATCTGCGCTTCTTCTGTATCTCACCAGATTCTTATCAATCCCATATCCCGCACCATGTCTTTTCAGAATCCGCCACCATGCGGCTGTATCCTCGCTCGCAATCTGCGGCATATAGATATCCTCGTCCGGGATTTTCTCTCTGTCAATCATCACTGTGGAAGTAAAAATTGTTGTATTTTTCAGTGCCTGTCGATATGTGATACGCCTAGGTACATGTACCACCTTTCCCAGCCCTTCCCCAGACACATCTGCAAATTCATAACTCATAAACACAAAACCGGCATTGGTATTCTCTATCCGTTGTATGTCTCTTAGTGATTCAACCTCTACCACAAGCTTATCCGGCAGCCAGATATCATCCGCATCCAGATAACAGATATACTGCCCGCAAGCCTCTTTGACACCTCTGTTTCTCGCCTCCGCCGCACCACTATTTTTCTTGAGTGATACAAGTTTTATACGCTGGTCTGTGCTGCTTTTCTCCTGAATATATTCCCGACTTTTATCACTCGAACAATCATCCACCAACAAAAGCTCCCAATTTGTATAAGTTTGCGCCTGCACACAATTAATCGTCTGCCGGATAAACTGTTCTGCATTGTACACTGGCACAATAATGCTTACAATCCCCGCCCTTTTTTCGCCCATGCCTAAAATTCTTCCTTTATAAGATATTTGGGTCGGTCCTTCACTTCCATATACATTTTACTCATATACTGCCCCATAATGCCAATACAGAGCAGCTGAACGCCACCAATTAAAGAAATAATACACATCATAGACGGCCAGCCAGCAACTGGGTCCCCGTAAAGCAGCGCTCTGACAAAGATAAAAATCATAAACACAAACGCAACGACGCAAAACAAAATCCCAAATATAGATGCGATTGACAAGGGCGCCGTCGAAAATGCCATAATTCCATCTAAAGAATACAAAAACAGTTTCCAGAAAGACCATTTTGTCTCACCTGCTGCCCGCTGTACATTCTCATACTCCATCCATTTTGTCTGATATCCAACCCAGCCAAAAATTCCTTTTGAAAAACGATTGTACTCCCGCATTGACAAAATCGCATCTGTCACTTTGCGTGTCATTAGTCTGTAATCTCTGGCTCCATCAACAATCTCTGTCTTGGAAATCCTTCGCATAAGACCATAAAATCTTCTGGCAAAAAATGATCGGATTGGCGGCTCTCCTTTCCTATCCACACGCCTTGTCGCCACAGAGTCATACCCCTGTTCTATATAACCATACATCTCAGGCAAGATTGCCGGTGGATCCTGCAAATCGGCATCCATCAATACCGTAAAGTCTCCCTCCGCTTTCTCAAGCCCTGCTATTATGGCAGCTTCCTTTCCAAAATTCCTAGAAAACGAAACGAGGTGTACCCGCGCATCCTTTTCCCGCAGTGCTTTTACTGCCTCTACAGTTCCATCTTTGGAACCATCATCTACAAATATAAACTCAAACTCCACATCCTTCTCATGGAAAAAAGATTCCTGCTTCACTGCTTCTGCATAAAAAAGCGGCACACTCTCCTCCTCGTTATAACAGGGCACAATAATACTCAACATCTTTGCATATGCCTTCAACTGCCTATCCTCCAATTCACTTATCGGACTCCATCGTATCTCTAATCAATCCGGCGATTTTCGCTATGACCTCTTTGTTGGTAGGTCTTGTAGTTATATTTTTATAGCTTTTCTCAAATAATGTTTTAAAGGGTTCTGATTCTTTTCCATTCCATGCTGTCTCTATCGCATTTCGTATTGCACGCTCAACATGTTTATCTGTAGTATTATAACGCTTTGCCACCTCTGGATACAAACATTTTGTGACAGCGGTTAAAGTTTCAGGTTCTTGATAAGCTATTAGGACCGCTTCCCGCAGATAGCGGTATCCCCGCTGTCTCGCCTGAAATCCCAATCTAATCATATGGCATGTAGTTTGTCTGAGGATATCTGCTCTCGAACACTCATCATCCATATTTACTTTCATCACATCCTAATTCGCCAAATTTCTATAATCTGGCGTTTCCTGCATTCTCACAAAACCATTCGTAAGCAAGACGGACGCCCTCTTCAAGAGTCACCTTATGCGTCCAACCCAATTCATGAAGCTTTGTCACATCAGTGAGCTTTCTTGGCGTGCCGTCTGGCATGTTCTCATTCCAGACAATCTCTCCTTGGTAGCCGACTACACGCTGAACTGTGCTAGCAAGTTCTCTGATAGAAACCTCCTCCCCTGTACCAATATTGACATGCTGCTCTCCGTCATAGTGCTCCAGCAAAAATATACAAGCATCCGCCATATCATCCACATACAGAAATTCCCGCAGCGGTGTCCCTGTTCCCCACAATTCTACAGTTGGCGCATTCTTTTGTTTTGCATCATAAAATTTTCGAATCATCGCCGGCATCACGTGAGAACCCGAGAGGTCATAATTATCATAGGGTCCATAGAGATTTGTTGGCATACAGCTAATAAAATTGTCTCCGTACTGCCGCTTAAAAAATTTGCACATTTCCAGCCCCGCAATCTTTGCGATTGCATATGCCTCATTTGTCTCCTCCAACGGTCCTGTCAGCAGTGCCTCCTCTGGAATCGGTTGCGGCGCCATGCGGGGATAGATACAAGTGCTTCCTAGAAACAGCAGCTTTTTTACCCCATAGTCATGGCAGCACTGAATTACATTGCACTGAATCTGCATATTTTCATAGGCAAAATCTGCAGGCGTTGTATTGTTGGCATTAATTCCGCCAACCTTCGCCGCCGCAAGCACTACCACATTCGGCCGTTCCTTTGCGAAAAAATCCCGCACTGCCTGTTGATTTGTAAGGTCTAGTTCCTTGTGCGTTCTGCCAATCACATTTTTATATCCATTTTTATCAAGACTCCGCATAATCGCGGAGCCAACGAGTCCTCTATGTCCTGCCACATAGATTTTATCAGACTGAATCATTTCTTCCTTCCCTTCTTTGCGCCCTGTATTCCGCGCATGAAATTCCTGCTGCTGCCCTTAGGTCAGCATCCATCATCATCGAAACAAGCCCTTTAAAATCGACTTTGCGTTTCCATCCAAGTTCCTTCTCCGCCTTTGCTGCATTTCCCCATAAAAACTCTACCTCTGCAGGTCGGTAAAACTCAGGATTGACATCGACAAGCAACCTTCCGTTCTCTGCGTCATACCCTTTTTCCTTGACACCTTCCCCTTCCCAGCGGATTATGGTTCCCAGCTCGCCAAATGCCGCCTCAACAAACTGGCGTACTGTGTGCGTTTCATTTGTTGCTAACACATAGTCGTTTGGTGCCTTTTGTTGAAGCATTAACCACATGCCCTCCACATAATCGCCTGCAAATCCCCAGTCCCGCTTGGCATTCATATTGCCTAGTGAAATTTTGTTCTGCTTCCCAGCAATCATATTTGCAATGGCAAGCGTGATTTTTCTTGTCACAAAATTTTCACCGCGTCGCGGCGATTCATGGTTAAACAAAATACCATTGCACGCAAACATATTGTAAGATTCCCTGTAGTTCACAGTTATCCAGTAAGAATATAATTTTGCCACGCCATACGGGCTCTTTGGATAAAATGGGGTTGTCTCACTCTGTGGCGCAGTCTCAGGAAGTCCACCGAAAAGTTCTGATGTGGACGCCTGATAATATCTACAATTTCCTCCATTTACCCGAATCGCCTCAAGCAATTTCAATGTGCTCACTCCCGTCGCATCCGCAGTGTATTCTGGAACTTCAAACGACACACCCACATGTGACTGCGCCGCAAGATTATAAACCTCTGTCGGTCTAATTTCACCGATAATCCGCATTAGATTTGAAGAATCCGTCGTGTCTGCAAAATGGAGAAAAAATTTGATTTTATAATACTCAGACTGAATCAGATGATCTATACGCATTGTGTTGGATATGCTGTGCCTGCGAATCAACCCGTGAACCTCATATCCCTTTGCCAGAAGAAACTCTGCCAGATAAGAACCATCTTGTCCCGTTATTCCTGTAATCAACGCTATATTATTCATTTAAATCCTTTTTCCTTTCCAAATCCTATCATAACTTCCAATCTCTTCCATTTTCTCTTTTAGTATACAGATACTTTATCAATATGACAAGTCCTTTATATATTCTGCAATGGCCTTTTCCCAATCTGCAAATCTGTAATCCGTCGTCAAAGCAAGCATATAATTCTCAAGCACAGAATACGCTGGTCTTGGCGCGATAACTCCCTTTGTATTTTTGTTGTACTGCTCTGTTGTCACTGTCTCAACGACCGTATGCTTACCAGTAAGTCTGTATATTTCTCTTGTAAAATCAGCCCAGTTTGTAATGCCCTCACAAGTGCCGTGAAAAAGTCCAAAATTATCAGTCGGCAGCAGATGAACAATCGCTCCTGCAAGCTCGTCTGCACTTGTAGGAGAACCAAATTGATCACCTACGACCGTGACCCGATCATGCTGTTCTGACAAATGAAGCATTGTCTTTACAAAATTTTTTCCATCGCCATACAGCCATGCAGTGCGAACTATAAAATATTCTTCTGCAAATTCCTTGACAAACTGCTCACCCGCAAGTTTTGTCTTCCCATACACCGCCTTTGGGTTAGGTTTGTCAAACTCCGTGTACGGCGTACTTGCGGTTCCGTCAAATACATAATCTGTGGAGATATGCATCAGTCGCGCATGGTATCTCGCCGCCGCAATACTTAAGTTTCTTGGACCGATTGCATTGATTTTATATGCATTGTCCACATCTGTCTCACAGCCATTTACATTGGTGTGCGCTGCACAGTTAATGATTGCAAACGGTTCCACTTCCGATACAAACTTGTCCACCGCCTCTACGTTCGTGATGTCAAGCTCACCAACATCTGTGTTCACACACTCAAATTCCGTGCTGTCTTGATACTTTTTATTGATTGCGCGCCCGAGCTGCCCATTACAGCCTGTCACTATTATTTTCTTTCTTGCTTTTCCCATAAAAATCAATTTCCTTTCCTGTATTCTTTATCTTTTCTCCGAATCCTTAAGACTATTCATTATAAGGAACTATGAATAAATAACCTATACATCTTGACTTGTCTATTTCTCCAATTACACATATCAAAAGGCCTCGCCGTAGCCCACTGAACAATTCCTAAGAAAAACAACAAGATTTACATGAAATTAGTCCGAAGCAGCTTCGGACTAATCTCATTCCCTACTCACCTAGGCCGTCTTCTATGACTTTTACCATAGTTGACAAAGCTTCGTTCTCATCGGAACCATCACAGATAATCTCAATCTCATCGCCGCTTTTCACGCATGCCCCCAGCACGCTCAGCACGCTTTTAGCATTTGCCGTATTTCCACGGAATGTAAAGGTTATCAGCGCTTTGAACTGCATCGCTTCCTTACATAAGATACCTGCCGGACGCAAATGTAGCCCTGTTGGATTTTTAATGACTACCTTCTGACGCACCATATCTCATCCCTCCGAATTTCTAAATCTTCCTATCGTACATCACAACATTACATTCTGTATCAACTCTGCCAGCTCTCTTGCCTCCTTCTCAATCAGTTCCTGGTCCCTGCCCTCAATCATAACTCGCACAAGGGGCTCTGTGCCTGAAGGTCGAATCAATACCCTGCCCTCGTCTGCAAATTTAGCACTCACATGTTTGATGGCTTCTGCAATCTCCGTGTACTCCATATAACTGTTCTTCTTATGATTTGGAACCTTCGCCCCCACAAGTGCCTGCGGTAACACGGTCATAATCGTGGCAAGTTCTGAGAGGTGCTTTTCTGTCTCAACCATTACCTGTAACAGATGAAGTGCGCTGAGTAAGCCATCTCCTGTAGTATTTTCATCAAGAAAAATAATATGTCCCGACTGTTCCCCGCCAAGATTTGCACCTATCTCCTGCATCCGTTCCAGTACATACCGATCCCCTACCTTTGTCTGTTCAATATGAATACCTTTCTCCTTTCCCATAAGGAAAAAGCCCAGATTACTCATGACGGTAGCCACAATTGTATTGTCCTTCAAAGTCCCTTTAACCTTCATATGATTGCCAATGATTGCCATAATCACATCACCGTCAACCTGCTTTCCAGTTTCATCCACGGCAAGTAATCTGTCCGCATCCCCATCAAACGCAAGACCTATATCCGCCTTCTCATACACAACTCTTGCCTGAAGTTCCCCCATATGTGTAGAACCGCAATTTGCATTGATATTTGTCCCATCTGGATTATTGTGAATGGCCACAACCTCCGCGCCAAGTTCTTTAAGCGTCTCGACAGAAGTGTAATAAGAAGCACCCTCCGCACAATCCACTACAATTTTCATGCCGGCAAGTTCCACTGGAACAGACTGCACTGTATGATTGATATACTCCTCTCTCGCGTCTGTGCGATACTTAATTTTTCCCACACTTGGTCCTGTTGGGAACTGTACATCTTTCATGCCACTGCGTATCAATTCCTCAATCTCGTCCTCCAAGGAATCTGGCAGTTTAAATCCATTTCCATCAAAAAACTTAATACCATTAAACTCCACTGGATTATGTGAAGCCGAAATCACAACTCCGGCATCGACTCTATACTTCTTTGTCAGATAGGCAATTGCCGGCGTGGGCACCACACCCACATACACTACATTTGCCCCGACAGAACATGCGCCCGCCATCAGTGCATTCGCCAGCATATCGCCTGAAATACGCGTATCACAACCGACCATAATCGTTGGTTTGTGGGCCTTCTCCTTCGATAATACATAGGCTCCTGCCTGCCCCAACTGCATTGCAAGCAGCGGGGTCAGTTCATCATTTGCCACACCTCTCACTCCATCTGTTCCAAATAACCTTGCCATCTTTTCCATCCTCCAATTACTCGTTCTCAGCGTTATTATTATCTTCGCCGCCTTCTGCGCCTTCGTCTCCTGTATCTTCCACAATCTCCTCCAGCACAATTGTCATTAGATATGGTTGTTGTAGTGTTACATTCTCAGGAAGATTAAATGTAATTTCTCCTTGATACATTCCCGCAACCCATTCTGCAAGTCCCACTTTTTCCAAAAGCGCATCCATATCAACGACTCCAATTGTATTCTCTACACTCACAGCATCAACAGCCGCGCGTGTTCCTGATATACGTATCGTATAATAATCTTGTGTATCCACTTCCTGCAAGGTCAAATTGAGCTGCTCTGGTCTGCTGCCGGCTGCAAAGTTTCTAGCTGGTATCTGCAATTCCCTTGTCACAAGCTGTTCAATCCCAACAGTAACACTCACATTGCCACTAAAGTTGCTATCTGCAAACTGCACGTTGCTTGGCAGATACTTTTTAATGTTGAGCACAACTGTCACAGGTTCTTGCGCACCCTCTACAGTGAGCGCTGCATCTGCAATAGAAATCTTTGATATGCTGTCCAGAGCACTGGCCCTACCCGCTATCTTTACAGTCTCTGGCACACTCACAATACCTTCGCTCACCACATATCCCCTAGCAGGTTCCCCTGCAACCGTAAAGTTCAGCGGCACATCTTTGGTCGCCAAGATTGTAACAGACACATTTACTTTGGAAATATTCATCTTAATAGAATTATTTTTTATCTCTTTTCCTTCGATATCATAAAATTTGAGTTCAACACTTGTATTGATATCAGAAGAACTTCCCTCAATATTAGTCACTGCCTCTACATGGTCAATCTGTTGGATAAGAGATTCTGGTCCAGAAAATCTGACAACGTTCTCACTGATCTCAACCTTTCCAACCACATAGCCCTCTGCAGGAGAACCTGTTGTAGAAGCAAGAATTGGTTTCTGAATACTCGTCTTTGTCTCAATAGAAAGCTTTACATTTTCAATGTTAGTCTTAAAGTCCAGTTCTGAATTATTTCTCACACTAGACACAGTAATTCTCACAGTGTTCATAAAAGTCAGCTCTGACATATCTGCAACTGCTTTGATATCCTCTCGCGATATATTTGTAAGTACCGAACTTTTTCCAGTCACTGTCACATTGACCACATTGGTTCCATCAAGAACCTCATAGACCTTTCCCTCATTTGTCACTGCATCCGTATTGGCAAACTCAACAGGAATATTATTATAATTCTGTGATCTTATTGGGTCTGTAATATTGTTCACCACAAACCACAGGCCACAGGATACAATCACTGCCAGAAGTTTCAATCCAATATTGTTGGTGAGCATTCTTACAGCTTTTTTTAACAGACTATTTTTCATCCTTAGCCCTACCTTTCCAGAGCCTGCGCTTCTGTTTCTTATTCTCCTCCACTTCTTTATTCTGTATCATATTAATCTTTTCCCGCAAGCCATCTGCGTCAAGATTACGGTACAATTTTCCCTCATAAGTGACGCTGACATGTCCCGTCTCCTCCGACACAATAATTGTGAGCGCATCTGTCACCTCAGAGATTCCCACAGCGGCACGGTGTCTTGTTCCCAGCTCCTTACTGATTCCCATATTGTCAGACAATGGCAGATAACAAGTTGCTGACACAACACGATTGCCGCGTATGATAACTGCACCATCGTGAAGTGGCGTATTATGCTCAAAAATATTAATAAGCAACTGACTGGAAATCAGACCATCCACCTCAATACCTGTTCTCTCGTACTCTGTAAGCAACACATTTTGTTCGATGACCATCAGTGCGCCTGTTTTTACCTTGCCCATCTCAAAGCTTGCCTTTACCAAGTCATTGACAGTCTTATCAGAAAAGCGCTCATCTGTCGGCTTTTCAAAGGAAATAATATTTGTGATAAAACTTTTCCGCCCAAGTTCCTCAAGTGCATGTCGCAACTCTGGCTGCAAAATAACAATCACCGCCGTGACTGCGATACTCAGCACATTTTCTACAATCCATATAATGGTATGCATCTTGAAAATAAGCGCTAACAGAATAAACGCAATGATAATAATAATCCCCTTCATTAGGAGCCATACCTTGGTGTGTTTTACCCACGCCATAATCTCATACAGTAAAAAGGATATAATGATGACCTCCACTATATCCTCCCACCTGATGTTTAAACTGCGCAATGACAAAGTATCAATATATGAATTAAAGTGTTCAAGAATCATACTCATTTTGATCCATCCCTCTTCTGCTGTCCAACTGCTTTTTCAGGTACTCTTATTGTCTTCACCCTTTTTTGTGGCGCTGACACCGCATTCTTTGGCACAGCCTTCACATAGTAGTAGTATTCGTCATCTTCAAACTGTACATACTCTGTGCGGGAATAATCCACATTGAAGACAAAAAATTCAAAAATCTTTGCCAGGAGAACAGACGCAATACTGCCGATAATCAAACCTATGATAGAAAGATTTGTATTATACATCAAATCCCCAAACAATAAAATCATAACGTCAAGAAGCGCCCCTGTGACCATTGCAATTGTCCATGCATAGTCAACGCTCAACCTTCTGATAAAATATACCACAATCAATGCCGCAGCAAATGCCACGATCATTACAAACATTTCTTTATTGCCAATTAATCCATCAATAATGTAGCGAAATTTTTCCAGTGCTCCGTCATCCTCAAATGTATTTAGCACTGACGCGCTGCCGACCATATATCTCACTGTATAGTACACAATAACTCCGCTTGCGACAGACACTGTCGAAAATGGTGTTCCAACAAGCCCCATCGCAATTGGCATCACATAAGGTATTTTTAGAATAAAACAAAGCGGTGTCAATAATACCGCAATCGTATCGTGCGACGAAAAACGAAAATAAAGAATAAACAGCAGTAAAAAAACTACTAGCGCAATCAGAGCACATTCCATAGAAAATTTATACAGATGTCCAAGTGTCACTGCCGCCGCCACAAACACAATAAAATTCATGGGCATAACTGAGCACATTAACGCAAGTACCAGCACTACTGTTGTCTTCTTAAGTTCGCTCATATAGCCAATACTACTGTTGATCATTGCAAGCGTCACCAGCGCAAGCAAAAATTTAAAAAGCGGTGTCAAGTACAGTTCATACTTACTGTAAAAATTTTTTAATTGTTCTCGAAAAACCAAAAGAGTCGTCATAATAATTTCCTCTCTAACCTTACCTTTCATCCCTGTTTCTTTGTTTCCCTGTCATACAGGTAAGCAAGTTTCTTGAGATTATTGTAATATGTCTTAAGGCTCTTTTTTGCCTTTGTATACCGATAGGTAAAAACTCCATAAGAAAAAGCTGCATATACGACCATAAAGATCAGATAATTAATAATCGCCGACTTCACAAATTGCAGCAGATCCATCTTGTAAATGTCTGCCATAAAAACTTCAAAATCATAAAAAATGTACATTGCAAAAAAAATGGCATATGCTATTGTCGCACTGATAATAGATTTAATGACCTGCAGTCCGATATAATCCCCCCGGAAATAGCTTCCTATCGCGACATTTTTTCTTCCCTCGTCAGCCTCATAGCACGCCATCTTAGTCATTAACTTAATTCTCTCTTCATTTAACATAATAACTCTTTTCCTGTGCAGTCCTGTCCTGCGGTATTTGCAGCGGACTACTGTTGCCGGTCAAGGAAACGCATCTTGTTTCCGTTTGACTGTATTTTCTTCGGTTCTGTCAGGACAGCTTTCGGTTTTTCGATTGCGCTTGACAGATTATTGGTAATCTCACGTTTACACTTTTCACAGTATTTACCAGAACGGATCATTTCACCACAATTTTCACATGGAATTTTCACAGGTGAATCCGGTGTAAACTCAAGGCGCTCCTCACGAATCCACTGCTGAATCTGCCCTGGTTCAACGTCGCACGCCTCGGACACCTCCTTAATGCCAGACATTCGATTTTCCCGAATATACTTTTTAACTTCCTGAAACTTTTGTTCGAGTTTTTCCTTACATGCAGGACAGATTGGCATACCCATCATGTAATTAAAAAGTTTTCCACATTTTCTGCAATTTCTTACATTCATTGAATCCCCTCCACTAACATCTTTCCGTTATTTGTTTTGTGTGTCCAATATGTATCATATCTTTTTACCGTCTTACAGACCTTCCCCTATACAGAGTGTGATAAAATAAACAGATTCCACACCATGCTTTTTCAGTTCGAGCGCAACGGCATCCAATGTACTACCTGTTGTATATATATCGTCTATCAGGATAGTTTTATTTAATTTTACAACATCTGCGCTAATATTGAAAGCTTTTTTCAAATTATTTTGTCTTTCTTGAATGTTAAGCGCTTTCTGTGGTATTGTCTTTTTAACTCTCTGTACCAAATTTTCGTACACAGGAATCCCTGTCCGTCTCGATAACGCTGTTGCGACAAGCCCCGCCTGATTGAATCCCCTGCTCCGCAACCTTGATCTGTGTATAGGTACAGGCACGATAGCATCCGCGTTCATCATGCATATCTCATCCCAAAGCCTTCTGTGAATCTCCTCTGCATAAAATGCCGCATACTCACATCTTTTGCTATATTTAAAGCGATAAATGCTCTTTCGCATACTTTGATAGTCATACAGCGCATATCCGTAGTCAAACACATGCTTGCGCTGTGTGCAGTCTTTGCAGTATATACCAATATCTTTAGACAACTGTTTGCCGCATCGTCTGCACCGCGGTTCCATAATATATTGTGGTTTTGTAAGGCATTGTCTACAAACAAGTCCTTCTCCCGCTGGAACAATATCATCACATACTGGGCACCTTCTGGGAAATAACAGATTTATCAACGCTTCCTTCACTGTAAATTCTGATTCATTATCTCGCATATTCTCTCTTTCAATCCCGTATATCGCTTCAATTCATTTTCATTTGCAATCATCTGTTCGATTGCTGTTCTACTGCCTAATATCGTTACACAACTTTTGGCCCTTGTCACACCTGTATACAGTAAATTTCGATTTAACAGCATTTTGGGGCCAGTCAGAATTGGAATAATCACAGCCGGATACTCGCTGCCCTGCGACTTGTGTATTGTAACTGCATAGGCAAGTTCAATCTCATCCAGTCCAGATGCAGGATACGTAACTCTGCGCAAGTCATCATACTCCACCACAACTGTCTTAGCTGTCACATTGATTTCCTTTATGATACCCACATCACCGTTAAAAACACCTTGACCGCTGTCAATCGCAATCCCATATTTGCTCACAATTTCCCATGTCAACTGGTAGTTGTTTTTAATCTGCATCACCTTATCGCCCAGTCGGAAAACACCTTCTCCATGTATCAACTCCATCTTCTCAGCAGACGGCGGATTTAGATACTGTTGTAGGATTCCGTTTAAAGTCTCCACACCCAGCGCCCCCTTGCGCATAGGTGTGAGCACTTGTATATCATATATGCCCGCTTTCACATACTTAGGAAGCTTTTGTGTAATAAGCAATATCAAATGTTTGTAAATCACATTGACGTTATCCCGCTCCAAAAAGAAGAAATCCTTGCTCTTGTTGTCCAGCTTAATCTGTTTCCCTTCGTTGATATTATGCGCATTCACTACAATATCACTCTCACCCGCCTGGCGAAAAATCTTTGACAATACTACTGTTGCGATACAGCCACTCTCCATCAAATCTTTCAGAACCTGTCCAGGCCCAACAGAAGGAAGCTGATTTCTGTCGCCAACCATCACCAATCTTGTTCCCGGCGCAATTGCCTTTAACAGCGATTGAAATAAATGAATATCGACCATTGACATCTCGTCAATAATGATGACATCTGCTTCGAGAGGATTCAACTCATTTTTTTCAAAATGTGCCGCAGAAGCCCTTTTATCATCTGACACATCTCCATTTAACTCCAAAAGTCGATGGATTGTCTTCGCCTCAAATCCAGTTGCCTCCGTCATGCGCTTCGCCGCTCTTCCAGTTGGTGCTGCCAAGAAAATATCCATGCCTTCCTGCTCAAAGTAGCGGATAATCATATTGATTGTTGTCGTCTTTCCAGTTCCAGGACCTCCTGACAAAATAAAAATACCATTCTGAACAGCCTCCATAACAGCTTTTCTTTGAAGCTCGTCCAACTCCAAATGACAGTTTTGTTCCATCTGTTCAATCTGTTTCCTAAGACGTTCCATCTCCACTGCCGTAAAGCGTTCTGCCCCGTCAAAAGCCTGCTGAAGCTCATACAACATTCTGGCACAATTCAGTTCTGCATAGTAGAAACTCAAACCATAAATGCAGGTCAATTTTTGACCTCCTGAAAGCTCCTTCTCCTTAATCACAAGTTTCTTATCAATTGCAAGATTCATAATTTGTGGTGCAATCTGTTCTGCCCTCAAGTCAAGCATTCCAGCAGCCTTATCTAAAAGCTCCTCTTCTGGCAAAAACACATGCCCTTCTGCCCCCGCCTGCAACAGTGTATATAGTATCCCGCTCCGAATCCGAAAATCTGAATCTGTATGGATTCCAACACGCCCAGCAATTTCATCTGCAATGCGAAATCCAATTCCAGACACATCCTCCGCGAGCTTATAAGGATTCTCCTGCATCACTTTATAGATTCCCATTCCATACTGTTTATAAATTTTTAGCGCCAGCGTGTTTGAGATACCATATTTTTGCAAAAACAGCATAGCATCCCGCGCGTCTTTTTTCTCCTCAATCTGCTCAGCAATCTCACGCGCTTTTCGCTCACTAATTCCCTTTATTTCTGCAAGCCGATGCGGCTCCTCCTCAATAATGCGAAATGTATCATCGCCAAAACGTTTTACAATGCGGGCTGCGAGCGCAGCACCAACCCCTTTGACTGCCCCCGAACCAAGATAACGTTCCACAGCAACTTTGTCCTCAGGCGCAGTCATCTGATAACGCTCTACCTTGAACTGTGTTCCATACACAGCATGTTCCACATAGGTGCCTTCCGCCTCAATACACTCCCCCTCATCAAGGTTTGCAAAAAAACCAGTGCAGGTGATTTCCAACTCCTCAACCATAAGACTGATTACCGCATAACCATTGTCAGGATTTCTATAGATAATATGTTCTACAAAGCCTTTCAGTTTCTCCAATCTGTGCCTCCTTATCCTCAATATAGTGTCTCGAAATCTCCCTCGCACATCTTACAAAAAAATCTTCTTGCAACATCAGATACAATAAGACTCCAAGAGTCTATCAACAGGAAACAGCCGACCCGTTTCTACCAAACAAGGTCGGCTGTCTTTTATGCGCAGACCCGTGCAAAATGTGAAAAACTATATAAGAAAGTTTTTCACATAGAAATAAGCCGCTAAAGCGGCGCACGGATCGCGCGGCGAGAGGAAGTAATCTTCTCTACTCAATTTCCTCCGAAAGCTCCTCCGGCTGTACCACACCAATGCCGTAGTTGCGCTTCATCTGCTCGTAAAGGGTATTTGCCAATCCAAGTCCCTGTCCCTCTGTCACTTTATCACATAACTCCTGAACCGCAAAATCCTTAAAATAATCTACCATTTTCGATGCATATCCATTCTCGTCCTCATCAGAAAATATCTTTGTTGTCTTTAGCATTGCATCAAAGACTTGCTCCACAAAATAAGACTCAAACTCCTTACACGCCTCTTTGAGTTCTGCGTCATCAGCCGCTGCACTGCTATTTTCCAATTTATTTTGCAGCGTCTCCGTCCTTTTGCTGGAAGCTTGGCTTGTCATGTAATCCGCATATACAGAACCTACTCCACCTATATCCATATCACCGCGCTCCTCCTGTTAACTCTCATTCTTTCACACGATTATCTCTTTAATTGATTTGCCTGCTGGAGCATCTCATCTGAGGTTGTAATTACCTTGGAGTTCATCTCGTAAGCTCTCTGCGCCACAATTAAATTTACCATCTCATCTGCTATCTGCACATTAGAACCTTCCAGGTATCCCTGAATCATTTTTGTTTTGGGCAGATTGTCATTTTCTGCCTCATTCATTGCCTCACCGCTCGCTTCTGTTTCAGAGAATAAACTGTCACCTTCTTTGCTCAACCCCGCCGGATTATTAAACTGCCACAAGCCGATCTGAATGTCTAAGCTCTGCGGTATCCCATCATCATCTGGATAATACAGCATCCCATCCTTCTGGCTGACAGTAATCTTGCTGGTCACAATATCGTCGTCTTCTAGTATAATTGGATCGCCCTCCGAATTCAGTACAGGAAGTCCATCTGTTGTCTCCAGTGTTATCCCCTCACTGCCGACTGCAAAGACAAAATTACCATTTCTTGTATAATATGTATTTCCATCAGCGCCTCTTATACCAAAAAAGCCGCGCCCGTTTAATGCGAAGTTTGCCGGTCCAGGTGTTTCAAGCAGACTTCCATCTGTAAAAATTGATGTGATGGCAGAATTTCTAACACCCAATCCTACCTCAGCACCAATCGGCTTATTTGCACCATTTGCTGTCGTAGTCCTTGTCTGTATTGTCTGATACAAAAGGGATTTAAATTCCATCACCTCTGATTTATATCCTGTCGTATTCACATTTGCCAGATTATTAGAAATATTATCTACATTTAGCTGCTGCGCAATCATACCTGTTGCGCCTGTCCATAATGACCGTACCATAATTCTTCCCCTCCTATTACCTTATATAATTCCCGTTATACTTTGCTCAATGTCATTGATTTTTCTAACGACTCGTCAAAGGTTGTCAGCATCTTCTGGTTTGACTCGTACTGCCTAGAAATCGTTATCATATTTACCATTTCCTTGACAACAGATGCATTTGACATTTCCAGATACCCCTGATAAATCTGGGCATCTTCTGCATCCTGCTCCACTGCACCTTCCTTGGCATCCCACATTGTCTCCCCATAGTGGGTCAGATAATTGGTATCTTCAAAATCTGTTATCTTTAGGCTTGCCACAAGTCTATCGTCCTGGAAAATATTGCCGGAATGGTCAAACACTGTGGTGCCCGCTGTTGTTGAGAGTTGGATTCTACCATTTTCTCCAAGAACATAATCACCATCTTTTGTAACCAGATAGCCGTCCTTCGTGATTGTAAATCCTCCATCTCTTGTATATTTCGTAGAGGTCTCACCTGCTTTGTTAGTAAATTCAATATTGAAAAATCCACTGCCACCGATTGCAATATCATAGGTATTGCCAGTGTCTCTCAAAGAACCCTGTGAAAAATCTGTGAAAGTCTCTCCAATCTTTACGCCAAGACTCATTTTTCCAAGACGCCTAGGTGTATTTGGATTCTCTGATACATCCTTAATCTTCACTGCCATCACTTCCGCATATGCCTGACTAGTAGAACCTTCCTTCTTAAAACCAGTCGTATCTGCGTTTGCCAGATTGTTTGACATAATATCCATTCTATACTGCTCATTTCTCATGCCAGTGTATGCTGTATATAGACCTCTAAGCATAAGCTCCTCCTAATTCGATTTTATTACTCTGCATTTTCAAGAAGCATTCCACAATCAATTACTCATCGCGGTTTCCTGCGAGAAACTCCACATACTTTCCTGTACCGATTGCAACCGCGGTCATAGGATCTTCTGCCGTCATTGTATTAATGCCCGTCCTGGATTCAATCAGATCTTCCAATCCGCAAAGAAGGCTGCCACCACCAGTAAGAACAATGCCCCTGTCAGCGATGTCTGCCGCCAATTCTGGTGGCGTTTTCTCCAAAACACTGTGGATTGTATCAATAATCTGTGCTGTCGTCTCACGCAACGCCTCCTCAGTCTCCTCCGAAGAAACCCGAATCGTCTTTGGCAGACCAGTGACAAGATTCCGTCCCCGCACATCCATATAATCTACTTCTGCTCTTTTAAATGCTGAGCCAATTTTAATTTTAATATCTTCTGCTGTTCTCTCACCAATCAAAAGATTGTGTTTCTTTCTCATATATCTGACGAGTGCTTCGTCAAAATCGTCGCCTGCCACCTTGATAGATGCACTGACTACTGTACCGCCCAGCGAAATAACCGCAATATCAGAAGTGCCTCCCCCAATATCCACAATCATATTTCCGCATGGCTTTGAGATATCAATACCAGCACCAATTGCAGCAGCAATTGGTTCCTCGATAATCTTGACATCTCTTGCCCCCGCCTGGAACGTCGCATCCTGTACTGCTTTCTTCTCGACCTCTGTGACACCACTTGGCACACAGACAGCAATAATTGGCTTGCGAAACGTCTTTCTACCCAGCGCTTTCTGAATAAAGTGCTTCATCATTTGCTCTGTCACCTTATAATCAGAAATTACACCTTGCCTAAGCGGTCTAACTGCCACAATATTTCCCGGCGTTCTACCAAGCATCAGCCGTGCATCTTCTCCAATGGCTTTTATTTTCTGCGTATCCCTGTCAAAAGCAACAACGGAAGGCTCTTTCAACACAACGCCCTTCCCTCTGATATATACTAATATACTTGCGGTTCCAAGGTCAATTCCAATATCTGTGTATTGCATGGCTGTATGCCCCCTTCTTTTTAATTTCAAATTTGTTTCAACGGAAAATTTAAGTTATTTATCATTCGCTCATTCAGCATATTCCACTGATAATTTAGTATTCCCATTCCAGATATATCTATGAAGAGATACTATAACTAAGCCATTATAACCTAAATTAACCATTTTTCAAAGGGTTTTCATACTTTTTTTACAATAAAAACTGCTGGGACCTCAAAAAGTGCCATTAAAGTGGTTTACAGTAACTATATCGGCCTATTTTTCGCAATACTTTAGTTATTTTCAAAACATTATGTAAATTTATTAAATTATCTGAAAATAATTTCACTGACAAAGAAATCATCTTCCACTCATACAGGAACCATCTATCAGCTTTTGCTAATATACCTCAATTCCCCTTATTCCTAGGCAAGTTCCTTATGAGTCCAAACTGTCAAAACTACTCATACCACTTGAAATCGCAGCCGCCATAGTACATCTGCCATCAAAACACGCACCCTCATCAATAACAAGTGAACCTGCTATAATATTTCCTGCAATCTTTCCAGTGGACAACAGTTCCATTTTTCCCTGCACAGTAATATCCCCATCCACTCTTCCTGAAATGACAACACTATATGCTGAAATATTGCCTTTAATCTGCCCGTCTGCGCTAAGAATCAATGTTTTCTCACAAGTACAATTTCCGTTTATCACACCGTCTATCCGTATCGTCTCCGCTGAAGTCAAATCACCGTCAAAAGTTGTATCCTTTCCAATCACAGTACTGACTTTCTCTCTGTTATCTCCTATCGAATTCCTACCTTTTCCTAACATTATTTTCTCCTCCTTTTGTTATCCTTTCGCTTCCAACACTTGCAGCGGATCAATTGCCTGCTCCTTATAAATTACCTGATAATCCAATTGTGTATTTTCTTTGTCAACAATAATCAACGTTTCCTTCATCTGTACCTGATCTCCGGTTGCCACTTGCACCTGCGCCTCTTTTGTGCACAAATACTGTGTCATATAACCATTTCCATGTTCCACCACCACAATCAGAGGATATGTATCATTTGATCCAATTGATGCGATTGTCCCGTCACCTGCGGCAACAATACGGTCCTCAAGTTGCGTGCTGATTGAAAAACATGGATGTTCTTCGGAATACTGTTCTTTTAATACACCAACTCCTGTATAAGGATACTGACTTGGAATCGATGTATCCTTTGATATGTTATTTTCTTCTTTTGTTTCCACTAGCCCTAGCTGTTTCAATGTTTCGTTCTCAACTGAGAGCATTTCATTTTTTGCAGTCAAAGTTTCCATTTCATTTTCTAGCTGCTTAATAAGCTGCTCCTGAGCAGTCAGTTTTTTCCGATATTCGGACTCACTTCTGCGATGGGCACCTGACCGATAAATATTCCATGCCAGAGTGGCGCAGATTAATGCCATCAGTACAATAATCAGGCGTATTGAAAGAAGTGAGATATAAAACTGTCTAATATCTTTTCCCGTATTGGACACGAGAAGGAGCGAAAAGGATTCTTTGCGCTTATGTTTTTGCTGTTTCATAAGAATCTCCATTCTGCATCTTATAGTGAATAGTGACTTTCTAAAATTTTATCACAAATCCGCGAAATGTCAAATCCATCAACAAACTTTCTTGTTTTTTATAGTACACTTTGTCACCGTTTTTTATAGTAAACTTTTAAAATCTATGCCAAATCCGCCTTTTGTCTAATAGAAAGAAACATTTGTTCAAAAGCAAAAAAGAACTGAAATATTCCAGTCCTTTTCATAAAATGTAATAAATACACTTCGCACGTGCGTTAGAGGATTCGAACCCCCGACCTTTTGGTCCGTAGCCAAACGCTCTATCCAGCTGAGCTAAACGCACAGATATCTATTGATTAAAATATCATGCCGGCGACCGGAATCGAACCGGTACAGGTATTTCTACCCGCGGGATTTTAAGTCCCGTGCGTCTGCCAGTTCCGCCACGCCGGCATATTAAATATATGGGACCTATAGGGCTCGAACCTATGACCCTCTGCTTGTAAGGCAGATGCTCTCCCAGCTGAGCTAAGATCCCATATTAGATATCTACGACCCCGATCGGACTCGAACCGACGACCTCCGCCGTGACAGGGCGGCGCTCTAACCAACTGAGCCACGAGGCCAATGTCTTTGCTTTGCAAAACCATCTAAGAACTTTGTTCTTCCATATTAAAAATCTATATAAACTTTGCAATATACCAAAAAGGAAACTGGACCTTCGGGGACTCGAACCCAGGACCGACCGGTTATGAGCCGGTTGCTCTAACCAACTGAGCTAAAGGTCCAAAACAATAGATGGTTAAGCCGATGATCGGACTCGAACCGATAACCTGCTGATTACAAATCAGCTGCTCTGCCAATTGAGCCACATCGGCACAAATGACTCCAACGGGAATCGAACCCGTGTTACCGCCGTGAAAGGGCGATGTCTTAACCGCTTGACCATGGAGCCCAAATAAATACTAAGCGAAACCGGGCTAATCCACGCTTAACTCCCCGAGTAGGGCTCGAACCTACAACAACTCGGTTAACAGCCGAGTGCTCT